>Ga0315899_10000127_pt1 | contig 91276 bp, 89 predicted proteins | sample LakEriMetagenome_2_FD_203518 | JGI IMG/M metagenome (GOLD analysis project Ga0315899, IMG submission 203518) | Freshwater fungal communities from buoy surface, Lake Erie, Ohio, United States - Buoy 4 MA112 | ecosystem: Environmental > Aquatic > Freshwater > Lake | place: USA: Lake Erie, Ohio... | reverse complement strand
TAAAAAAGATTTTGTAGATTAACTTTCTAATAGAATATTAAACTAGAAAACGACTTAAATATATTATAATAAATAAATACATAACACAAATGTCATCACCTGTTAATACATCTCTTACGTGTAACAGTGCGAAGGTTTGGGCTTTTTATCATGAACATCCCGAAATAGATTTTGAAAAAATGAATATTATGTTTACGGATATTATTGCGTCTATTATGCAGACAACTAATCCCGTAAATAATGGTAATATTACTTCGCAAATTATGAATGGAATTGCGAATATTCAAGCACAACTTACAAACCAACAGACTGAATATGGTAAGCTACTATTTTTAAAGCTTACAGAGTTTAAGAAAGACTATATTGATGATTTGAAGATGATCTTGTCATCGAATATTGCCGATAAGATTGCTCCTCTGATTAAAGAATCAAATGGTAGCATATTAGATAAAACCCAATTGTTGTTATCTGAAATTGTTCCAAAGAATAATGAAGCTCTTTCAAGACAGATTAATGATAACATTAGATCTTTTTGCTCTACTATAACAGATGAGATTAGTAAAACATCAAAGATAGATGGAGAACTATTGTCACAGTCATCTCTTGATAGTTTTATTAAAAACATTGATACCAAGTTTTCTAATGTTATTGATTCAACTAGAAAAATGATTGATTCTAATAAAGACGCTGCTATGTCGCAGTTTTCCTCTATATCTACATCACAACTTGCCCTACAATCAGAAGTAAAAGATTTTCTTAAACGGATGGAGAATTCTAGTTCAAAAGGTAAAATATCAGAGAATATTGTTTTGAATATTTTAAGGGGGTTGTTTCCATCTGCGGAGGTTGAATACGTAGGTTCTCAAAAAGAATCAGGAGATATTATGATTCATCGTAAGGATAGACAAAGGATTCTAGTTGAGAATAAGTGTTATGAGTCTCGTCAGGTTACATCAGACCAGGTTAAAAAATTCATCCATGATGTAGACATACAAAATTGTTCTGGGCTATTTCTTTCTCAAGAAGGAGGTATTGTTAACAAAGAAAACTTTGAAATTAATATTCATAATAGAAATGTTTTACTGTATATACATAATGTAAATTATAACCCTGAAATTATTAAAATAGCTATTGATATTATCGATTCATTTAAAGCTAAATTAGATGAAATTAATTTAACAGATGATTATCCTATCAGCAAAGATACCCTTGAAGAAATTAATAAAGAGTATCAACTCTTTGTTGAACAAAAATTAAACCAGTTAAAAATAGTTAAAGAATTCTCACAAAAAATGATTAAAAATATCGAAGATCTCCAACTTCCTTGTCTTGAAAAAATGTTATCATCTAGATTCGGTTATATTACTTCAGGTAAATTTATTTGCGAAAAATGTAATAATTTTATTGGAAAAAATCTTCTAGCTCTTTCTGTTCATAAACGAACCTGTGATAAAACAAATATACCAGCCTCTCAGGAAATTAATACACCTTCTATTGTTTCTCCCATTAATATAATGTTACAATCTAGTGCGCAACCTACCACCCAACCATCTAAACAACAGTTGCCAAACCCCCAACCTTCACTTCCTACACCGCCACCAGCACAAAAAGTTATGAAAACAGTTACAAAAACGGTTATTCAAACTCCTCCAAGCTCCGCCAAATAATATTATTATATTCATGATCTTCATAACGTCATTATATATTGTAAAAATAATTACAATATATAATTATCACACCGATTTATCTATTTTCTCCCGTTCTTGCCTTTCTTCTTCTTTTTCTTATCTGTCTCATTGGCAGCATCTGTTTCTTCTGCTTCTGCGGTTTCTTCTGCTTCTGTGGTTTCCTCTGCTTCTGCGGTTTCTTCTGCTTCTGTGGTTTCTTCTGCTTCTGCGGTTTCCTCTGCTTCTGCGGTTTCCTCTGCTTCTGCGGTTTCTTCTGCTTCTGTGGTTTCTTCTGCTTCTGCGGTTTCCTCTGCTTCTGCGGTTTCCTCTGCTTCTGCAGTTTCCACTGCTTCTGGTGTTTCTAAAATAGGCTCTAACACTTCTTCATTCATATTTGTTACAATACTAGATAACGTCTCAATCACAGGCTCTTCTACACACGGCTGAGGATCTATTATAATATTTGAATGTTCCCCTACTTCATATATTATTACATCCTTCACAGGCTCCTCTACATTCACTATAACAACACTATCATTCACTGTATTCTGTTTCTGTTGCGATAACTGTAGTATCTGACGCTGCCTTACCAATGATACATTTGATGGAACACGCTTTTTCGCTTTTAATGAAAAATTCAACATCTATGTTATTAATATATACTTATAAAATATTTATATTAACTTTATATTAACTTTATTAAAATATTAACTTTGATTTTTTTACAAAACTAAACCCCACCATCAACGATAGTAACCCAAATAATAAATACAATACTTCTCTCTTTATACTATTTATAAAATATGTAGACGTTACATAACTACCAACAAAATAACCTAAACCTATCGATATACCTACCTTAATATCTAAGTTACCAGATTTATAAAAATTATATACTGGTATTGATGTTATTGGCGCAAATACCGCTAGAAACATTGTGCCAACCGCAGTTTTATAATCTTTTATTATATCAAAAAATAATACAAGTGGAACCATTAATGATACACCAACACCAGTATATACCGCCATTGAACCACCTATAACTCCCACCAAAAATGATAATAATATTCTTACTATACTATTCATCTTACTATTATTCTAATATTACTATATATTTTAATTCATACACAATAATATTCAATGTTTTTACCAACCTCACATCTAATTTGCCCTAATAACTTTTTTAATATATTATTTTCTTTATAATACTTCTCAGGTATCCACGCTTTTAATTTCATCAATATAAAAAAAAATATACATACGCAATAAATCCTCCACTCTATTATCTTGAAATTTATCTTCCTCGATATACTCCAGTCCTCTACATAACAACACATCGATGTCTTTTTCCCTCTAAAGAAAAAATTATGAATATCCAATACACCAGATAAAATACGATGTATGTTTGTCTTATCCTTCTTTATCACCACAGCATCTACAATATTATTTAATGTTATCACATTTATATATAAATTCTTCACACCTTCTTTACACTCTTCCCTATTAAATATGTAAGGTGTTCCACCATCCAAATACCTTCCATCTTCTAACGCTTTATCCATCGTCAAATATGGAATAAAACATGACCTCCTTATAACACACAACAACTCATCTACTGTCTTATACTCACACACCACTACCCGACGACACTCTACCACATCATAATAAGTTATATACAATTTATTATTTATTATACTCAATACATCTTCCGGCAACTCGGATCTTATCATTTCTAGTAAACAATTCATACTATCATCGCTAAATATAACACTCTTATTCTCCTTAAAACTTTCCTCACAATATTTATATAACTTCTCTACAAATACATCCATCTTGTCTACCATAAATAATACCCCCAATAAAGAACTAGCACTACACGTCGATACTTTATTTATACGAATTAACTCTCGCTCTTTTAACTCTCTCAAAAAATATAAACACCCACTCGTATAACTCGCATTAAATGCCCCACCGCTCAATAGTATATTAATTTCCTTCACCCCAGTATCACATAACTTATCAATATTATTCACTAACTCATTCACTATCTCCTTTATCATCTTTTATTATAACTTATTACAGTTTAATTTATAATATTATATTTTTTTTTACATTATTTCTTATTTATTTAAGCATTTATTTATTCGTATATTCACACAATAATATTCTATGTTTTTATTATATACACATATCCACATGGAAACCCACACCCCAGACCGTGTAGCTCAAATGATCGAGGTTCAACAAACAGCACTCGAACTATTTAAAAAAAAGAATACAGATTATGGCGACGCATTTGCCAAGTTTGGCGTGATCGGCGTTCTTATGCGTATTGAAGATAAAATACAACGTTCACTATCCATTTCTAAAAATGGTGTCACTCTTGTTGATGACGAACGTATACGAGACACTCTTATCGATCTTCACAACTACGCCGCCATGGCTATTATGCTCCTAGATGAAAAAACGCATTAAACGCCAATCGCGGGAGAATCTCGTAAATTCATAATTCATAAATCAATAATTCAAAATCGTTTATTATCTTATATTTTTATAATAATATTGTATAAATATAACCATACTCCATCCGTATGTCATTACACACTTTTAGTCTAAAAGCGACAAAATTTAAGGATCATAAAACATTACGTGAAAACAAAAAAATCATACCATATGTCAAAGAAACAAAAACTGTCGCATTATTTACTAACGCACGCGACGAAAAGTATATTAAAGAGTGGGCTGCTCATCATTTATTACTAGGCTTCGATTATATTTTTATAACCGATCATCTATCAGTTATACCATTAACAAGCGTTTTACATAATTTCGATAACCGCGTAACTGTATCTACATGTAATAAAAAAAGTATCGTAAAAATTGAACTAATGAATAAAGCAATCATCACGGCTAAAAAATACAATGTCGATTGGTTCATATACCTCGACGCAGATGAATTTATTATACTTAACCATAAAACTATTACAAATATTAAACAATTCTTACAAATATATAACGACGTTGATATGGTCGGCGTTAATTGGCTTATTTTTGGTTCTAATTCATTAGATAAAGACCCTCCAAATATTATAGGACACTATACAAAATCTGACCTTCTACTCAATGAACACATCAAATCATTTGTTCGCACTAATGAAGCAATCAATGCGACTAATCCTCATATGTATAACATTAAAAATCCGATGAACTTTTTTTGTTATCAAGATCGTATGCCTATTATTACACCATTTCACAAATATAATATACCATTCTATAAGGCCCCAATATATATCGCACATTATATGATACAAAGCAAAGAAACATATATAAGAAGAAAATGTAATATACCAAGAGACGACACAGGAACATTCAGAGGCATTACAAAAAATGAGATAAATGATATTCATCTCATTCATAATAGTGTCGATAATCTACAACCAAAAATACAATATGAAAGTAAAATCGGGGAGTTCTTTAATAAATTACACAGATCTCATATAACGCCCACCTTGCCCGTAACCACCATACCACCCATACCATCTATATCCCTTGAAGACTCGCCCCCTGTCGAAGACACCGCAGATTTTATAGATTCGGAAAACACGTTAAACGCCAATGACGGGAGAATCTCGGAAATTCATAATTCATAAATCGATAATTCATTATTGATACAATTTATATAATTATATATTCATCCATATATAATCATATGTATACATACACACTAATATTGATATAATTGCTCTACTATTATTGACATAGACCAATCAGCACCATTAATATTCAATAAATTACCCTTGTCATCTTGTAGCGTGACTTTTAATCTCTCTATATTTACAGGACCAAAATAAGTCCTACGATTATACGCCATACTACTACCTAAATCTACTAACATATCCCCTGAACTCGCACTACCCTTTCTGGGAAATATTAACGCAAATACGTCTGATGTCGACGGTGCCGATGACCTATACTTATATGTATTTTTTCTATTATCTAATATAGAGTTTATTGAATATAACTGCTTACTCGTTAACGTTCGAGGCACGCTCGCAACATAAAATGGAGTAGGCACATTATTTAACTGCGGATCAGGAGCACATACATTCGGTATCGTCGTATTGAAATAATCCGGCACACTAAGCGTCGTCGACGTATCCACTATATTCACTATTCCACTATTCAAACGATTTTGATTCAAATCATCCAATACTACTACTATATATTTTGTTCCATATGTATCCACAGTAGAATTAGAAACATATTTGTTACTACCATAATATATATTCGCATTTACTATTATTGAAAACAATATCGGCGTTGTTGTATCGCTGTCAGGACGAAATCCCAATATCCACCCTAGATTACTATTCAATCTCATCGTATTACCACAATACACACCGGAACAACTATTTTCTGTAAAACTATTGTAAAAAATTATTTCAACATAATCACTCGTGTTACTTGTAAATGAAAAACTAGATTTTCCTGATATTGTGGCATACGATATTAATAAAGGATTTGAACTAAATATCCCAGATCCTGTAATTTGGGTCTGTATCGCTGCTACCAACTGCGTTGGCGTATAGTTACCATTTTCAACCTGTATCAACGTCGGACTCCCTCCATTCAACTTTACCCAAAAACATGACGTCCCATATGCCGCATCTATTGTATACCATGAATACGGTATCTGATACGAATACAACTTCATCGACAACACATTTACTAACGGCTCAGACAAATCCATCGTAAATACACTTGATGACGATGGAGAAGAAGGATTCGGACTATACGGTGTTATCGTCTGACGAAACATTGAATCAATGATCAATAGACGCTCTGTCGTATTCTTTAATGTTGGATTTAATGAATCTTGAACAAACTCTTGGACACGCGAATTTACTACACCTAACTGCTCGCGCTTCATCTGATTATGCCCATCTACACTGTCCGGATCAAATATCTTTACTTTATCTTTTCTATCCGTTATTTTTATATTTTGTTTATCATCATCTTGTCTCAAATACTGATTACTCCACCATTTTTTCATTTGTTCTGGACTATCATTTATTCTTGGTTGAACGTCAGGATTCATATCTAAATTATCTAATATACGATCCATCGCTTGATCTAAAAAACCATTATTTGCCAGTTTACGATATCTACTCTTTAACTCAACAAATTTAGTGCGTATACTATCCACTGTATACATATCATTTTCTTTTAAATTAAGCAACCTTTTCAACTCATCTATAGTATACAAGTTAACATCTTTCAGTTTTTTTATTATAGACTTGTCATTATTCATTTACTATAAAAAAAATATTATTATTACCTTATTATTATAATATTATATTAGTATTTAATTAATATTATACTCTTATTATTTATTATTTAGCATATAACTTTTTTACATCCATTTTCACATATTTCTCAAACATCTCCCATATCACCTCACCAAAATCATAATCATATACATTGAACATCAACCACGCCGGCAATCTTGTTATACCTATACTTCGCTTTGAATGCCCCGCACCTTTGAATAATAACATATCCAGTGTCCACAACACCTTCTTATAATACTCATCTACTACAACTTGTCTGTCCAACCTATACTCTCCTTCATATATATACCTGTTTGTATTCGGATCACTATAAATCTTCCTATAATTGTCGTCACAAGGACGATTGAATACAAACCCAATACCTTCTATTCTATTCCTATCATTATTCATCTCAATCACAAGTGTCGGACGACCCGTATCTATCTTAGAAGACATCATCAAAGGTGTTCCATAAATACACCCTTTCAATACCCGCTCCTCTCGCCATAGTCGGTTCTCTTTGAACGTAAAGTCCGAAAATCGTGTTGTTGCTATTTCTAGCCTAGCAATAAAACGATTCCTTTGTTTGCTATTTCTATTCGCACCAGACGCTTGATATGACTTAGACATTGAAAGTGTGGGGTTCTTTTCTATATACTATATAGTATTTACGATTTATATCTCTTCAATTTCCCCATTTCTCCCATTTCTCCCGTATTTGGTGTTTAATGCTTCTCTAAAATTAGCAGAATCCTACAGCAAAAGATTGTGCCACTCCTCCTAACAAGCTTACTAACATCGCCGCCGACATTGACCGCGAATCTACTATATTAAAATGGGTAAGAATTACCATGACTGCTATTATAATCGACATTATAAACTGAAACTTCTTTGACCACCATTGCGTCCCCGTCATGCGACTACCTAAATTAACAATACCTAGCATTGCTCCCAAAAATACAAGAACTCTTACAATGAACTTATTCCGCCAGTGATAAACTGCGACAATTAGCGCCGAACGAACAATAATACAAATACAATAATATACTTGTGCTCTCATTTGTAATATTTCTTTTGCTGACATTCCCTTTTTAAGCAGTCCAATCGTATACATTGTTCGTGTAAAAGATGGATCATCATTGGGACATACTTGTTTTCTTGTCATATATTCTCACAAATCTCCCGTCTTTGGCGTATATACTATATGTATATAATATAATATATACAATTCACATAGATAGTTCACCTTCGTCTTGTATGATTACGTCTCATCCTACGCGAACAATGTTTCCCGGTCTTTTTCTTACCCACACGAGCACACTTCATTAAATCGGATGTGGAAAACTTCGCTCTTGTTGCCCTCACAACATTTGGTGCCATATTCTTTAACTTTGACATTGTCTTTGGGTGATTGTAAATAACAATATCTATAATATTTTGGAAATAGTCTCGGAATATATGCTTCTCGCGTTTTAAATCATCTACTGTAAACCACCTTATTTCACTCTTCTCAAATAATCCATTTGTAGGATGATGAACATGTCCCTTCAAATATTCGCATATGAATTTATAATTATTATTAAAATAATACGGCAACTTCTCATCATAATCTGCTCTCACTATATATGTGTATCTCTTATCATACGCTATTTCATCTATCCTATTCTTTAATATATACTTCTCAAAATCAGCTTTGGAACCAAAAAACCCATTTAATTCTTCAGCACCTTCGCGAGTGGTTGTATCTAATAAATCTTCTCCTGCTTTTGCTCCTCCACCAAAGTCACCCCAGTGGCACTTTTTATCGCGCTCCATAGAACCTTCCTTCCCAAACAAGTAATATACCTTGTTTTTATGATATGCTGCCAATATAACACCTGATCCTACCATATTGATATCTACAATAATTATTGTATTCTTATATATATTCTTATATATTATTAATTAATAGTAATTAATAGTAAATAATCATATTCACCAAAACCTGAACATTTCCATACAGTTACTATTTTTAATTGAATTTACTATTTTCTCCCGACGCTGCCATTCATCGTCTTTTACATAAGTCGATCCATTCTCACTCGCACTTGCTACCGCACAAGCCAATCGCATAGATTCTATACGCTCCTTATTAACTCGATCATTATTTCGTTGACGTCGCATTTTACTATGCGTTATTGCCAAGACCATATCTACAGGCATATAAATACGATACATACAGTCTAATATTATATTGCTATGATATATTTAAATCATTTTATTAACACGTTTTATATATCCCTGTCATCATTCCGCCACTATTATATATTAGGATTTGTATTTGTCTGTAGATCATTATTCGCGTTTATACAATCCCCTTGATTGTATTCAAGGCTAAATTTAGAAGGATACGTAAACCCGGAAAATAGGTTTAAATTTGTTACTCTATCTAAACGTTCTTTACCTTTCACCCCTAAATCTGTTCTTATTTTAATGTTGTTAAAATATCTACTTGTATTCACACAAGTAGATGAATCATAAAACATATTATATGAAGGATCTACATATATAAGTTGATTCGCAGTTGTAGTCGGAGCATATATAATTTGATTTTCAAGGTTTGGACCAAATGCTGATGTGCTATATATCATTTCCGCATTACCTTTATATGTATCTTCAAAAAATACACCATTATATAGTTCAGAAGGCTCAATGTCCTGTAATGTTAGCGTTGTCGATACAGGATTCGGTGGAGTCAATAAATATTTACCCTTTGTTATATCCAATAAATCACGATAACTACGACTTGTATTTAAACAATACGTCTTTGGCGAATTCGTTGTTGACGAAAAACCATATGTTCCTTGATACGGTTTTAAACGCCCACCAGGAGTTCGCAATGGAAGCATCCCTCCCTGTAAAGCAACAGTTGAAGCTAAATTAGATGTTCCAGAAAACTTCACTTTCGCCCTCAAATTATTTAAATAATCACTCGCGTCAGAATTCGAGCTCTTTGTAGCTCTAACAAATGCCCTATTTCTATTACTCATTACAACTATATAATAATATATAATACTATATAGATATATAATAATTATCTAACAAATATCAAGGTATATTTATCAACAATATTACATATTATAGACACATTCAAACGCCAACTCAAGTGCCCAATCCATATTATTCAAATCTAATATACGCCCTAAATCATCGTATAATGTTATTCTCAGTTTTTGTATCATTACAGGTCCAAAAAAACGTTTCTCCCTATTAATCGCATTTGAAGTAGAATCACCTTGTGCCGCTTGAAAAGCACCCACCAACTCAAAAAATTGCGTGAAATTCACCTTTGATATAATATTCGGAACAGATATTGATCTCGAATAAACAGACACAAAGTAATCATTCGCATTTTTATTATAATCGTCTATCGATAAAAACCCATAAACCGGAAACTTCGTAAAACATATGCCCTCTGATACGATTGAACCATAATTTGTTGGTGGCGATGGTGGAATCGTATTTGAACTTGAATATTTCGCCGCTCTATATCCCAACACCCACCCTAACCGCAACATCAAATTTGTATCATAACTTATAACCGGAGCACTCGACTTCAAATCATACTCTACATTTGTTATTATCTCAAAATAGTAAGGTGTCGTCCCGACACCAGAAGCATCTTGCGCAAAAATACTTCTACCACTTGTCCTGTCAATCGTATAAATCAAATTTAAACCTGTGTTTGGGGTCGTGGACGCATTCGGACTATCAGGACTATGTGCTAAATAATTATTAATTACCACCTCCAGAGAAGAAGAATTTAAAACATTACTTGTAGTATTATAACATCCATCAGGGAGAATCATTTTATATGTATTAAATACAGAACTACTACTATACACATTAAAAAGGATTACATTATTCCCGTATGATTGCGAAATATTATAAAAAGACAAAGGTAGTGTTATACCAACAACACGATAAGAAATTACATTGTCTAAACGAAAAGGCAAATTAATATGTAAATCAGTGCTCTTTGTCGTATAATAATTATCTCTAAAACGTGAATCAATATTTATACCTTTTAAAATAGTATTCCTTAGTAAAGGGTTTATTACTCCTCGCATAGTTCCATATTGGTCAAAGTTAGGACCGATTCTTTCGGATTCCCTTGTAGGGGCAAAATTTTTGATATTATGTGCTGTATAAGGATCGCTTATAATCAAATTGTTTGTATTCTTCAACATTGTATTCTTTGTATGTTTAAATTCTGAATCATCATCATCATTTCTATTATCTTTACCTTTATCACTTTTCATATAATCCGTAAATACTTTGCCCAATAGTTTTGAGACTCCATCAAAAAAATCACCTAATTTTACTTTTGCTTCAAATGATAAAGTTGAATCATTCATTATTTTATTACATATTTTATCCTTATTATAGCTTATATCATGTTCACTATAATTCGGCACTAATGTAAGTATCTCTTCCAGTTCTTTTACACTATAATTGCTTATATTCAAATCAAAGTTGTCCATTATATAAAATTATATGTTATTTTTTTATATAATAGTATACCATTAATTATTATCTATATATTACACAATATTCATATATCACGTAAATACTATTTTATTACATATCAGAATATATCATTAATGCCCACAAGCTCTACAAGGTGTGCTATTTTGCGTCATTATATTACTTAAACTCAACAACGCTGATCTTGACTTCATACGTAACAAGGGAGCCGGAGCCGAAGCTGGTGTAGATGTATTTCTAACTCTCACTACAGGATAATTCCCACCACCACTACCACCACTATTAGAATTATTAAAAAGCATTCGCGACATTTTCGTTGAGCTAGACATGTTAACTATTTATAAATCGATGTTATATATGTAAGTAAATATAAAATATTGACAACAAAATATCACTAATAATAATTTATCTTCTAAATATTACTCCACTAATAACTAAGGAACACAAACAACGGGATATTGACAATTATTTGAATAAGCTACACCAAACATCCTCGTTTTATTACCGTGAACCGGAACAACGTTCTGTGTAGACGCATGAGACTGAGTGCGCAATGCTTTCGCACCTTTTAACTTCGCTAAATACCTATCATATGAACCATGTTTCATATCTACACCCTTACTACCTTGTATGGCAGTTGATGGAGCGGACATTGAACCAGGTCTCATACGCGTTATGGATGTCCGCGTAGAATTTCCATGAGACGGCACATTACGATGAACAATACCGGGGATTGCGCGGTCACTCTGCTGATTCCAGTTCACATAGTTATATGTAGACACAGGTTTTGTAAACACACTCAATGCTCCTTTATTCATTATATATTCTGACTCATCTACTCGAACAACTTTCTGAATAATCTTTTGTGTAGGTATACCACTTACATATGGAATTTCAGTGCCACTAGCATTCGGAGGAACAATCGCACCATCTTCATATCGCCCACAAGCTCTACAACCTATTACTGGATCTGGAACTGAAAAAAAGCCTCCATACCAACAACTTGTACATATCGAATTGTAATATTGAGGATAACTACCTTGACCTTGACTCATTATATTTTATTACTACTATATTATTAATATACAAATATATTATTTTATTCTGATTTTATTCCGATTTTATTCTGATTTTATATTTACATATTTTATAAATGAAACATTCATCCATAACAAAAAATAAAAATAAAAGAAAAAAAGTAACTCGTAGAAATAACACAAACCATAACATCACGCACCCACAGAGCGGGGGTGTAAAAGTTTTAATCGGAAGAAATCCTTCAAATACTGATGAACGATCAATAGAAAGAGAAGTCACAACACTAGAACATTTTAAACGAATACTTGATACAGCTACTGACTTACGGGTTATTTCATCTTCATCTCTAAACTCGTTTGTTATTAGAATACAATTAGCCCCTGGTCGTGAATTTTTCAAAAGTGATATGGTCGGCGATGACGGTAATAGACTAAACTTTATACAGATTGTAGACGCCACATCAGGTATGGAAATTACAGAAGTAATTATTAAAATATGTATCATCGGAAACGCATATATTCCTAGAGATTATGTATTAAATACTCGAAGTATTAACAAGTTAGGAGTTACTAGGGATGAATTCGATAATGAATATGATACCCAACGATATTTATACAGTTCAATGATGTCTACAAGTGGCACTCCTTTTTGTCCAGACGCCTTCGGAAAATTAGAAGTAAATTCTCAAGCCAATTTTATTGAATTATTTAGCATTATAAGGAGTAATATTACACAATCTAATGAATTTCATAGGACATACGACTATATAATGGATTTATTGGCAAGACGCAATCATTATATTGGTCTAATTCTGATGGAATCAGTCCCAAGGAATTATAATTTATTTACAGACTACTTACCAGGTCAGCGTCTATATGTTCATAGATCATTCAAAGAATTATCAGACGTAATTTATGCCATAAATATTGTAACCATATATCGCGGCAAGCTATTTCTTCTAGATGCGCACCCAAATAACTGGTTATGTGATCCTACGTTGCCGATTTTATCAAGAGTAAAAGCTATCGACTTTGGTCGCGTATATCGTATACACAATGAACAAGCTACTATGCGATTCTTAGATAATGTTAGAAGTAATGCGGTAAGATATTTTCAGCGAATTTTGTGTGTTGCTCCACAGTCATTGAATAGAACGATCATGGACTTTATAAATATGATGTGTGTAAGCGATGAACAACGCATGCGTATTTTAAGTCAACCACAACAGTCACAGTTTACAGAAGCAGCAAATTTACTTGTCGAGAATCTACAAGAAGTTATTACTATATTTAACCGAGAACTACTTTTCTCAAATACATTTACAAAATTAACACCCGAACAAAGAAGAACAAGTATACATTTGATTCATCGTTTATTGCTCTTGTTATCACTTGTGGACGGATTTTTTAATGACACCAAATTTGGACCCAGAGAGTTAAGACGTTCGCAACAATATGAATCATATAAACAATTATATGAAACGGATTATTCAACGCCGGATAGAATAATAGGAAGCGGTATATTAATAAATTTAGACAGCATGAGTCATCATCCCAAACATAACGCACTGACTAATACTTACGAAGCGGTATATAATATCGTATACGAATATTGCCAGGACAGATTTTTTCCAGAAATTCGAGGTTATACAGCATTCAAAAAAGCAGAACGCAGTATAGCAAGACAAGCATTATTAAGTTTAACCCCTCACGCAAAAGTAGCTAAAAGTAAATTACGCACAACGTGTAGTGCTCTAGCTAGTGGAGTAGTAGATTTAGGAATAGGAACAGGGTCGTTTTTAGTAAGAAATGTAGTTACACCCGTTTTTACTTATGGTCTTTACAAGCCAACAATGTGGGCATTATATAGTTTAAATTTAAAACAACGCCCACCTCCCCCTAAAAGAGTGTATGCTTCTAGCACAGGAGGAAGATCCAGAAAAATAAGAAAAATAAAACGTTCTCATAAAAAATAAAAACGTATTATCATAATAACATTATGAATATTTTGAACAATTCATTAGTCGATTCTAATGTAATCTTATATTCATAATGTAACATTTTATCTCCTACGCCTCGTAGTTCGCGAACGCCTGTTTCTACGTCTAGTATTACAACGCGAACGTCCACCAGACTGTATTTTAACCGACGACTTACCATTCTTTCCGGATTTCTTTTCCGTATATGTATCTACTTTCTTGGCAACTTGAGCAATGGCACCTGTATCGCGATGCTTTATAACTAAATCGCCGTTTTGTTTTACACTCTTTATAAATGTCTTTTTAAAAAGTTCAGGATTATTTTTCGCCATATTTTTTACCTCACTTAAACATCTAGTTGTACATACAAAAATTCTATATATACCCCCTTTATAATACAAACTTACTACCTGTTTTGTAGGGATATATCTATCATACATTAAATGTTTATTCGGACAACATACTGTCCATCCTTCGCCCATACAATGTGTTCCTGTCGTTGTTTCAGCATATTTAGGTTTATTTGCCTTCAACTCTTCCTTTGACATATATATATATACGCGCGGTTATTTCCTATATATTATATTAATATTATTCTATGATCAACTATAGAATAATACTACTAATTATCTTTTAATAATAGTTTTTCGCTATCTTTATTTAAAACAATCTCGCGACCTATCATCTTTATTATCTTCTTCTCGTTCTTTACATCATTCTCTATAGGTTCGCATATCTTATTTATCAATGTTAAATACTCCATCTGTTTCGCCTCCGTATCAAACCAATCAGGGTTCAAGTCAACCCATTCTCCAATAGCATTTCGCTCCTTATTTGCGATCTTCACTATCGTCTCCTTCATCTTTATATTGTTATTATCCTTCTCCCATTTTTCATCATCCTTGATATACATTGTGTCGCGTTTTACATCAGTACAATGTATGGGGCGCTTATAAATATCCAACTCCCGCAATCCGCGTATCATAACATTGCTTATACCTTCTACTAAACCATTTGACCTAGAATACTGTAAGTCTTCCAGTGTTATCTTAAGCGACTCTATAAATTCCGATATGTTCAAAGCATCCTTACACTTCTCATTTAAAAAGATATTTAGATTGAAGTTGTTGTTCGTATTGTTTGTCGTCATATTATTATTCGTTACATTACCAATCTTTGGCAATATCGTATTGAGCTGATTCTGCTGATCCTTTATTATCTTTATCATCTCCTGATTATCATTCATTAGCTTCATAAACATATCCGTTGTTAATTGAAGTTTATCAATCGACGCTACGCTGGCACCACCTTCAATACAGACGATATTAGCATCTTGGGTAGCATTCTTTTGCTTCAATCCTTTACACGTCTTTTTATGATTATATAAGGACGCACGATGATTATATGTCCGACCACACTCGCAGACCATATTATGCTGTGGGGATTTTTTTGTTGTATTTTGGTTGTATTCTCCTCCTTTATGCTTTTTGGTAAGGAGATGTTTTTCAAAATCTTTTTTACTACACGTATTATAGTCACATAATTTACACAAAAACATATGGACAAAAATGGGACAAGAATTTGTTGTATTCGGGGGGATAATAATACAACATATTATATTTCTAAATACTTTCCACAAAATATGTAAAAAAAATATCGTCACGTTTTTTTCATCTTAAAAAAGTGATTGTGAGCATTATGGTCTGAGTGACGAAGTCGATGTTTTTTTCAAATTTAAAATGGAAAAATCCAAAATGGACATTTTTTTTTGTCCATTTTTCAAAAAAAGGTTTTAGATTTGAAAAAAACGATTCACTTCACTTCATCCAACTTTAAGTATCTTTGGGATATAATATATATTAAACCGGCTTAAAGACCGCGGAGGCGGCAGCGGACGCGATCATGTTTTAAAGTAAACATCCAAAAATGTGTCTGAATACAGTTCGTCCATATATTTCGCGTTATTTATAGGCGCATCATCTTTTACAATATTTTTTTGCTGCTCTTCGTTTACTTTAACCGGTTTACCATATACCTTTGCCGGAATAGACTGTATTTTTTCTTTCATTTGTTCATTTTTCATAAAGAATTTAGAAATGTCAAAGTATTTCTCCATTTTCAGAGTCTTTTTTCTATAATATAGTATAGTATTATATTATATTAATTTAAACTTATTAAGTATGCCCAAAGCAAAAACAAGCAGGAATAATGCTAAAAAACGCAAACAAAATCGCACACATAAATTCCATGGCAAAGCAGATTTTTCTACCATGTCTATGAGTGCGATTTCAAACGACGGAAATAACTGGCATGTAGATACCGATGTCAATGGTGTAAAAAATCATACAAATCTTACAAACACAGATATTATGAATATTATGGCACACCCAGCGCATAAAGTCGACCTTCGAACACGCCTTCTAGAAAGTCTAAGAGGTGTGGATAGATACGAAATGCCAAGACTAATCGAAACACCCGAAACAGATGAGATCGGTATGTTCGGAGAAATAGATTATCCGCATGTTCGCATATATAGAAAGAAGTGTCCTACTCAACAAGGTCCTGTATTGATGAATAATCTTTCGCCATTACATGAAGCCACGATTGTCCCCAGGAATGAAGTCATACATCTTGCTCCACTTCATTCACTACATACTATGAAACCGCAAAGAAAATCAACGAAAAAACGCGCCAAGAAAGGGAAAAAATCTCGCAAAAATCGTAAATAAATATTTACAATATTTATAAAATAGAATATATATTATATAATCCTCGGTATATAATATATAACATATATTAATGTCGTCACCATTTTTAGGACCATCATGGAAAAGCGTTGGAGGATATGAGCGAACGCCTGTAGGAAATTATACTCGATCTCCTTACTTTACTAGCGAAACAGCATATATCGATAATATTTCATCGGGTGGTGGAGGTGGAGGTGCCACGGGTCCTACGGGCCCTCAAGGCCCTCAAGGCCCTCAAGGTCCTCAAGGTGCTCAAGGACCTCAAGGTATTCAAGGTGCTCAAGGTATTCAAGGTGTTCAAGGTCCACAAGGTATTCAAGGTGATCAAGGTGCTCAAGGTCCTCAAGGTCCTCAAGGTACTCAAGGAGATCCAGGTCCTCAAGGTCCTCAAGGTCCTCAAGGTCCTCAAGGTGATCAAGGTGCTCAAGGTCCTCAAGGTCCTCAAGGTACTCAAGGAGATCCAGGTCCTCAAGGTCCTCAAGGTCCACAGGGTTTACCAGGCGATGGTATTCCTATAGGCGGAATAATTATGTGGTCTGGACCAGAAATACCATCAAATTGGGTTTTATGTGATGGTTTTACATACAATATACCAGGAGGAACTATACAAACACCTGATTTAAGAGGGAGATTTATTTTGAGTAGTGGTAGTGGAGCCGGTTTGACACCACGTTCTATAAACCAAACAGGTGGTCAGGAACAGGTTACATTGTCACAGGCACAAATGCCATCACATATACACGATGTCTCGGCTTATACTACAGGTGATGGACAACATACACATGGGATTTATGATCCAGGACACAATCACGTGATTACCACACAATCAGGTTCAATTTTCGAAAACAATGCCCCTGGATACAGACAAATAGCAGCAGGTAATGGAATATCTGGTGGTTCTTGGCAATCTGACAATAATTTCACTGGTATTTCAATAACTTCTGATTATTCGGCACACAACCATACTATCAATGTAAACCAGTCAGTTAAGGGTTCCGATAATTCCCACGAAAATATGCCACCATTCTATGTCCTTGCCTTTATTATGCGTATATTGTAACAATATAATAGAATATTTTGAATTATTATAAAACAATAATTACGCAAAAACTATATTATTCCCATAAAATTGATATATAAATACATCTCATATGTATATATCAAGAACAAAACCACAAAAACTAAAATGGAAACTACAGCATCGGAATCACCGCAATCACCAGACATCGACTACCTTGCTCGCCTAAACGCGCATCCGCGTGATAAGCGTATCACATTTGACCCCATTCCACATACATATATGATCGACGGCGACCCAAGCGTCAAATACACCTCCGTTACGACTTGGAACCATTCGCATTTCGAAGAGTTCAACGCCGACGCTATTATTGCGTCAATGATGCGCTCAAAAAAATGGTCTGAAAGTAAGTATTACGGACAAACACCGGACCAAATAAAAGCAGGGTGGGACAAGAATCGCGATGAAGCCGCCGCCGCCGGAACGGCCATGCACTTCGACATAGAGTGCTTCTACAATCAGTGCCCCCGCGACAACGACAGCATTGAATACCAGTATTTCAAACAATTTGTAGAGGATTATCCAAACTTAGAGCCATACAGGACAGAATGGACGGTATTCCACGAAGAGCTCCGCATTTCTGGCTCCATAGATATGGTATTCCGAAACAAAGAAGACGGCACGCTGAGTATTTACGACTGGAAAAGATGCCGCGAAATAAAAAAAACGGATAGAAAATGTTCGAAGAATCCTGTGATCGAACATATTCCGGACACCAACTTCTGGCACTATTGTCTACAGCTGAATACATATAAGGCCATCCTGGAGAGCAAATATGGCGAAACTATTCGGGATATGTATTTGGTATGTTTACACCCCGAGAATGCGAATAAATCATATCATCGGATTAAAGTCATGGATCTGACAGACGATATAAAACGATTATTCGCTCAGAGAGCGATGAAGCTGGTGAAAGAAAAAACGGATTAGATTTGGTATAACCTCTATCAATATAAACAACATTTAATTTATATATTTGTAGGTGTATTTGTAGTTGTATTTGTATATATATATTTGTATTTTTATATATATTTGTATTTGTATATATATATACAAAACCATTTTTTTAAAACAAATTTCCAGAAGAAAATGTCACACTCTCCAAAATATAGTTTTGATATTTCACCCATACGAAGATCAATAATACAAACACAAAATTTTGACGTTAAAAACCCGTTTGTAATATTTACAACTGGACCAACAGGGTCAGGAAAGTCAGGATTGGTTAGAAAAACAATACAACGTTTATACCCTTCAATTCCAGTCATGAATTATGAATCTTTTATACTGGACGACCTAATTGAAAAAAATGATACATATAAACAGTTAATAAACGATATTTTAGATAAATACGATTGTAGAACATCTATAGATGTAGGTTCTATGTGTAATATACAAAACCCAAGTCAGGAACTAATTAAAGACATGAATGATGCGTATTGGAAAATAAGACAAGATAAGGGTTACTGTGGTATTCCAAGTGAATCGTGCGATGATTTATTTAATAGCCAATGGAAGCAGGCTATAAGAGAAGGTAAAAATATAGTAATAGAAACTACGGGTAGAGTAATTCCATGGTGGTTTATTAAATACTTTCACACATTAAGTAGTACACAATATAATATTATTTTTACTTATGCGTTAGCAAGTTTTGATATATTGATACAAAGAAATATTAATAGAGCTATGACCAATATTAAACAATTTATAGAGAATGGCGATAATAACGCGCCGCGACTACCAGACATTTCTAGAACTAATTTTAAGAAAGCAACTGATACAATATTAAAAACATTAATTACTTTAAGAAATATATGCTTAAGATTAGGGAAATCGAATGATATAAGATGCGGAAATGATGAACAAACCCCGCCAAATCCAACAAATTTAATTAATAATAAAGGAAAATATGTGCTATTAATTTTCGATAATAATAATCGATCAAAGTTGATTTATGATAGTAGAAGTAGACATGACAACATGATGACTAACGGAGAATTTATCACATTATTATCCAGATTCGCATTAAATAATGAAAAAGAAGGCGGTGGTATAAAAACCAAACGCAAATCTGTTAAAAAATGTAGGTCATTAAAAAAAGGTATGCGTAGTTTACGAAAACGCGGTCGACACACCTCGAGAAAATATTAACGATGATGGCGCCTCGTCTTTCTACAGAGGCGGCGACCCTTGCGAGTTTTTTTACATTTAGTCATGCGCCTACGCCTACGACTACGACCACCACCACTTTCGCTTCTACTACCATGAATATCTTCTTGTAAAGTAGTAGCGCCGGTGAGATCGGTAATACCTATCCATGTAATCCGCGTTGGCATACTGTCAAGAACAGGAGCGAAATCTATACCTTGAGCAGCAGCCACAGCAGCATCCGCCGCCAACACACGTGACCAGTCGCAAGTTTCTCTGAGTGCGCGTGACTCCAATACACCCTCCTCTCTTGAAAAAATCATAACTGAATAATTAGGAAACATTAAAAACTCATCTTCTACAGCTGTATCAGAAACAAGGCGCAAACATGGAAGAGCAATGCGCCCACGGCGTGGTTCAAATACCATTACATGAGGATGATTGGTTGCTACTCTAGGGACGGAGAATCTACACGCAACATCGACGCTTGTTGTAAAACTCGAGAATCCGAGAGACATATTCGAATGTAACCGATGGGAGGCATCTAAACTCTCACTTATTTCGGGTGGTTGCCACAAAACCGTGCTCATATTTTCGCCAACACCTAGACCTCTATATAGTCGAACGGTCGGATGTGATCGCGGATAATTTCTGAAATTCGCCGGAACAGGAACAATAAGCTTATGTATACCCGAAATAAAAAGGTAAAACCAAACATTGAATACCCGTTTATCATCATCGTATGGTAGAGCATTAACACGAATATCCTGACTAGCGGCGTCAACTTGTAATAGTATACGATTTAAAGCATAGAAAAATGAAGTGCCGGGTGAGTCTTTAGTGTATAAGTTACAAGCAAAAAATTGTAAAGGGGATAATTTAGAATGCTGAGCGCGAACATAAGCTCGTTGAGGTTGCGTTAATTGTAGCATAGGAGTTTCTGTTGCTGGGAGCATGCGATTTACAGCGGGGACTAGTAATGTATTTTGGAATCTAACCCAACACGTTACCCTGAATTGTGACTTTTGCGCTTCAGTCATAGTGGCCACAACCGTTCTAAAATCGTTTCCATATACAAAATCATCAATTTCAGAACTTACGTCTCGCAACTCTCCAGCGCGAAATCCTCTATGTTGGAATATACCCAAAATACCATGATCAATAGGTCTATCACCCATATCGGTGCCGTCTAACATAACAAAAGGTAGTGGGATAGGCGAGCGAGGCGGACGCATCTGGCGGCGAAGCAATACAGCTGGAAGAGGAAGAGGAGGAGGAATAACAGGCACGGCAGGTCCTCCGTGTGCTAATGCCGCTGAAAGAGGAAGTCTGCTGCCACGCCCTAAACTGCGAGCACGGCTACGTGGGGATACAGCGATTGGGATATTCGGATCATTCGGATCATCAACACCTGGGAGTAAAGGCATATCATCTTCAAATACATCATCGGCAGGTCCTCCGTGTGCTACTGCTCCTAGATGAGGAAGTCTGCTGCCATGCCCTAAACTGCGAGCACGGCTACGCGGGGAGGAAGACTTATTACGAGGGGATGACATTTTATATTATTATAAATATCGTATAAAATATTATGATATTAATATTTTAAAACAATAAAAGGAATAGTCTAAATATTATAAAAAAGTAATATAGAGATTATGTCTCAATTATAATTAATCATCACAACAATAGTATATAACACGTAATGAACTTTACAAATATTACATTTACTGGTATCCCAGAACAAAAAATAAATATGGACTATACATGGAATGAGCTAGTTAACTATTATTATTATTTATTCATGTATTTTTTTAGTTCAACTACATTTATATATAGTGTATTATGGATACAGAACCAATTAATAGAACGCGACTTATCATATTATAGAAATTCGGATTCGGATTCGGAAGAAACAGAAGAAAATACACAAAATGAAACATCAAATATTCCATACGAGAATGAAATGTTTGAAGAATATGATAATTTAGAAGGTAAAGAGTTGACAGAGGATTTCGTGAAAGATTTATCATTGAATACGATAACAGAAACAATACCGCGTGTAGGAGATGTGCTAATGTATTATGACTCTGAATTGGAATCGTTTGTATATCATTCAAAAACGAAGGAAATTCCTTATAAATATTTAGAAACAGTAGCGCGAAAATATGTTATTCATTATGACTGTAAAAATATATACGTCGACATAAGAAAAGAGTATGAGAATGGAGTAAACAAGTGTAAAGAAATTAAAGAAAAAGAAAAGGCGAGTGCTGAACAAACGACAACCGCAGACGCCGAACCTAGTAACGAGAACAAAAAGAAACAACTGTTTGTGAAACTGAAGTCATATAATCGTAAAGCTGAAGTAAATAGCAAACAGAAGGATAAGATATATATATTAAGAGAGCATTCGAATAGGTATTCCTATCGCGGAAAGATAGAAGAATATAAAGAGCCTGTTACATCGGAATGCGAGAATACTGATCCAACGATAGACTTTTCTACGTTTAAAAAGATTAAAAGTATTTAATTTTTATTGCGATGTATAAATGATAAGAATGAGTTAATTTTATTATTATTATATTATAAGTAATAAATAATAATAAAAACCAATAAATAATAATGTCAGCAGAAGAACAACCACAACCACAACCACAAATATCAACAGAAGAAGCACCCGCTGCTGCTCCTGTTGTTGATGCTCCTTCTCCTAGTGCTGAATTAGCATCACAAGCAACAGCCACAACGGCGACAGCAGGAGCAACAGCCTCAACGACAGCAGTGGCAGACGCGATAACAAAAGTAGCAGACACAGCGGCTGCAGGACCTCCTGGACCTGCTGGACCAGCAGGGGCAACAGCAGGGGCAACAGCAGGGGCAACAGCAGGGGCAACAGCAGGGGCAACAGCCTCAACGGCAGCAGTAACAGAAAAAGCAGGAGCAGGAGCAGTAACAGAAAAAGCAGGAGCAGTAACAGAAAAAGCAGGAGCATCAACAAAATCACCTACAAAAGAACCAAAACCACAAAAACAACAAAAACCACAACCAATGTCTTCAGGAGGCACGGGTGGAATGCGTGGCATGGGTGGCATGAGTGGCATGGGAGGAATGATGGGAATGATGGGGGGTCCGATGACTACAATGTCTACAAGCAATGTAGACTTACCCTATTTAAAAAATAAATTAATACAAGAGTTAAGTCCATATAATATGGATGATGATAGGGATATGGTTATAAGTATAATAAGAAGCTCAGAGTATATAAAACAATTAAAAAAAAGTCAACATCAGCCTACTATATTCCAAGAAGGTATTCAGGATTTTATAGATGGTGTTCAAGATAAAATATTAAAAATACCTGAAGGCTGGAAAACAGAGTATACGCAAGCAGAGAATACATCAACTTTAAATGAACTTTTTCACAATATGTTAAAAAAATATAAGGATTCAGAAGAAGAAGGAGGAGAAATGACTACTACTGACTTATATAGTTTATATCAAATAAGCAACAACGCGCAAAATTGCGGTTCATCTTCGCCACCACCACCCAAAAGTAGCGATAGTTCTAAAGGACCGTCTATGTTTAGTAAATTAAAAAATGCTGCTTCTGCTGCTACTACACGTAAAAATAAACCAGATGATCCTAAAGCAGCCCCAGGAGCCCCAGGAGCATCACCTGATGGGACACCAAAGAAGAGTTTAGGTGAGAAGATAAAAGAGAAAGTGAATAATTTAACACGTAAACTAACACCTGAAGAAAAAGAAGCGGCTCAAAAGAAAAAAGACGATGCTGCAGCGGAAAAACAGAAAAAAAAAGACATTGCAGCAGCGGACAAACAGAAAAAAAAGGATGATGAAGCGGTGGCAAAAAAGCAAAAACAGGAAGATGAGGCGAAGGCAAAGGCAGAATTAGCAAAAAAGGTCAGAACTGGAACCGCGACAAAATTTGAACAACTTCAACATGAAACAAACAAATTGGCAACAAAAGCAAGTAATCAGTTAGACGCAGCAAAAACCGCTGTAGGAGCCAAGGTTGATGCTGGAAAAGCCTATGTAGGAAGCAAGGTTGATGCTGGAAAAGCCTATGTAGGAAGCAAGGTTGATGCTGTAAAAACCAGTGTTTCAAACGCAGCAACCGCTGTAAAAACCAGTGCTTCAAACGCAGCAACCGCTGTAAAAGAGAACGCTTTTAACGCTTATGCTAAAGCGGCTGATAAAGTTGTAACTGGTATACAAGACTTTCAAGCTAAACGAACTTTAAATAAAATCCAGCGTGGTGGCGCCAGCGCATCACAGCATCGAACAAGATATATAAGTGATATTAAGAATAATCGTAGAAGACTATATGATAGAGAAAGAAAGATAATACAAAGCATTCGAAATTTCGAAAATAATAATAATAATAATAATAATAACAGGCATAAATCTAGGCACCATAAAACAAGAAAACTTAGAAATTTACTGATGAGGCGGTGAAAATATATAACAATATATAGCCATTATTCGAAATCGATATAAAAACTATAACATATAATATATAATAATTAAACCAGTATATATTATACAGACCGACCAACCGAACAACAAACTAAAAATGTTGACATGGAAAAAAGATAACGATGAACGCGTAAGACGCAAAATCGTAAAAATTCATAATAAATATTATGACATCACTAATTTCGCTCATCCCGGTGGACCGATGGCGATTATGGCTGCGAATCGTCGCGATGCCACCGCGTTATTTGAATCGCATCACCCCTTTAGTGATCGCGATATGATGAATGACATTCTTAAAAAATACGAGATACACGAAGAACGGGAGAAATGCGAAAAATACCTGCTCCCTGGTGAAATCGAAAATGGTGACAATAACTTATTCGATTGGGATGAAACTCTCAATAGCGAGTTTACGCTTGAGTTGCGTGACAAAGTAAAGAAACATTTTAAATACCAGGCAGAAGAACGAGGTGTATCATTACTCGAAGCAACAAAAGCGACGCCGCAGCGTTGGTGTGAATGGGGCGCAATGGCGAGCGCAACAATGTGGTCATTTTATACAATGCTATATTCGCAAAGTATATTCTGGAGCTGGTTAAACGTGCTTCTATGCCCGGCGCTATACTGGATGGCCTCTGCGATATTTCACGATGGAAGCCACTTTGCTGTATCGCGAGACTGGCGTATAAACTGGGGTATACAATATATGTATCGCGCGATTACAAGCCCATATGATTGGCTACATCAACATATAATAGGACATCATCCATATACAAATATACACAATAAAGACCCTGATTTGAATCATTCAGGTCATATAAGATATACTGAGCATACAAAATGGAATACCAAATACATAAAACAAGAAAAGATATATTTCTCGGTATTTTTATTAATACTTATGAATATAAAAAATTCTATTTCCCTTGTTATAAAGCAAAAATATAACAACATCCTACATAAGATTCCTATCGATACGAAATATAATATACTACAGTTATGCGATATTATTTTATATATGTATATGTTTTTCATATTACCTTTTAAAATATGGACACCATTTTATGCTATAAAACACGCAATAATTCCATTTTTATTATTATCGGGTATATTTAATATTAATGCTGCTGTAAATCATACACATAAAGACAGCATAAAAGGCCAAAATAAAAATTGGTATATTCATCAGGTGACTACAGCAAACAATTTTGGAACTCATTGGCCGCATTATTACACATCGATTGGACTGAATTATCAAATCGAGCACCATTTATTCCCCACCGTAAATCACTGCCATCTGCACGATATTCAGCCGATAGTAAAAAAGTTGTGCGTGAAGCACGGAATACCGTATCATCATACTAGCGGTTATAAAGAGGCGATTATGGGAGTATATGAACATTTGCGTGAAATGGGACGTGAACCTACACCGGATACTTCTTATGATAAATTAGATTAACACGCCTACCCCTACGCCTACTTTTTAGCATCCATCCAGCGAATGAAACCGGAACTTCGTTTCATATCAAAAGACGGCCCTAGATGATCCTTGGCGATTGCGAGACCTTGTAGTTCAAAAGGGTTCAAAGTATCGGTATATTCTTGGATTAATTTTGATAGGGAATGTATTGTAGAAGAAGCGGGACAAGGCATACTAGAGGAAGGAATGCTGCTAGAAGAGGCATTAGACATACAGATTTCGTTATAAGATGGTAGGCTTTAATATAATAATATAACACATATTATTATATCAATTTTATGATTTTTTATAAATAAAATATAATTAATATATTAATATTTTATATACACAGTATAAGATTGTTGTAAGATTGTTGTAAAAATGTCACAAGCGATTAAGAATTCAAACTGGTATAAAAATTTTACAAAAGGGTTTATAGATACATCATCTCCGCCACCACCTATTCCTAAAAAAAAAATGCCATTAAAACAAGATATTTTAATTCGAGCAAATAAAATGATAGATATTGGATTTATAACTACGATCTATTTTATACTAGGTGCTATTGTTGCTAATATAATAACAAATTTCCAGACAAAATTTAATAGCAGTGAAGAAGATAAAAAAACATTAGTTCATAGTTCATTAAATTTAATAGTTCTTATTTGGATAAATGGTGTTTTGATTTATTTTGCTAGAAATTTAGTAGAATTGATACCATACCCTTTTGATAACTTTTTTGGATTTGAACATAAAAAAGTAAAAGAACTTAGTGGAGCAACAGCATTTACTTTTGTATTATTATATTATCAACCAAATTTAAATGATATTATGAAGTATTTAGCTACAAGATGGGCAAATACATTTTCTGGTCGTTCATTCTTTGAAAGTATAAAGTTATTATTTAAACCATCACCTGTTGTTACAGTTATAGACTCGAGTAAGACACCGCCACCGCCACCACCTAATCAAATGAACAATAATAAAACAAAAAATAACAACAATAATAACCAATAATAACCAATAAACTGCGATAACACAGTAACAGTCAGTCACTAAGTCGGTTTATTGGAGTTATTCATCTTTCTTATGAAAGTCACAAGCAATAACAAGTTTTTTCCCTTTTTTTACCCATTGCCACATCATATAAAAACCTAATTTTTTAGAAGCAGACTCCATTTTTTTTGCTGTATACTCATTGTCGACAAATATTGTAAATAAGAACATAATAAATAGTATATAATATTATATATCAAGAAAAAAAGCAGATAAGATCATTACTGAGTTTTACGTTTGAGGCCTGCATCATTTTAGTGATTGATGTGTCTATAGTGAAACCGTTTGTTACTAAAAATGAAAACAAGTTTGGAATATCGTCAATACACATAAGGTGATTTTTGTCCTCAACGCTTGTAATAAGAAGATTACAGCATTGCGCCATATTTCCGCAACCATTACCACAGCCTCCGTTGCCACCGCATCCAGAGAACGCGCTATCTACTTGAAACGGCGATAAACGTATAGGACCAACGCGTTTAATAATTTGATTAAGAGGAGAATTAGGGGGTGGAGCACGGTTTAATTTAATGACCTTCTTATAACATTGCGTTTTATGATCATAAAATGGAACAGAAACTAGGGAATACATTTTAGTGTGATTTCTTATATTTTTATTATATTATAAAAATAATTATAATATAACAATTTTCTTTTATTAGTTTTATTTGTGCGCTTTATTTGTGTGTTACATGTTAGCGGGTCTGTTTCCACCACATGTTCCAGTCGAGCACCCACCATTTTGATTTTGATTTTTATTAGAAGGAATATTGGGCATAGCAGAAGAACGCATATTCATCAAATACATTATCACTCTATAAAGCACATAAGCGATAGCTACATAGACAATAAGTGTAAATAAACTAGACATAAAACTAGATCCTGAGCCCATATTACACTTAGCAAGCTTACTTGACATTTTAGACATTTTAGCCATTTTGGTATTATTTATATAAATATACAAATATTTATTTTATTTTATTTTATGGTTTTTCTAAATGTAACAATAAAATATTAATTACAAAATAACTAATATTTTCAATATTATTTCAATATTATTTCAATAATAAAAAAGAATGATAACATATATAAGTAAATAATAACAATAACAATAATAATAAAAGTAGATGAGTATTCAAACAAAATTAATAAATCAAGGAGGGTTTGGATGTGTATTTTATCCAGCAATTGAATGTAACGGAACTATAAACAAGAGCATGAAATATGCTTCAAAACTATTAAAGAAGGATAGTAGAACTGAACATGAATACAATATAGGAAAAATGGTGAAAAAAATAGAACTGTATCAATATTATTACGCACCGGTTATTAGTATGTGTGATGTTGATCTAGCTAAAATAGATAAACGCGAAAAGGATATGTGTAGGATAATAAATAAGAATAAATATGGTGAGAATGCCGACTTTGCTATTATGAAAATCGCATATATCAAAAATATAGATATATCTACATTTATTACGCGACCTGGTGTGGATAAAAAAGAAGTTTTATCATATATTCTTGATTCATATACATTTTTGTTAAACAATATAAGAATTTTAAATTTAAATGGTATAATACATTACGATCTAAAGATGCCAAACATTTTAATAGATGAAAAAACGAAGACACCAATTATTATTGACTTTGGTCTGTCTATACCTATATCAGATATTCGCCCTGATAATTATCAAGTTTACTTTTATTCATATAGCCCAACCTATTACGTATGGCCATTGGACGTTCATGTTATATGTTATCTTGTAAATATTACCTCATTTATAACATCAGAGTCATTAGAAGACATAGTTAATGTGTATGTGAATAGTAATTCGGTGATGAGAATATTTTCCGACAAGTTTAATAAAGATTTTAAAGACATGGCAATACGCACATATAGTAAGTATATAGGAATGCCTAAAGATATTATAATTAAAGAATTAGTAAAAAACTGTAATACTTGGGATAACTATTCGTTAAGTGTGATGTTTTTAAACATCATTGGGTTTATTTCAGGTGGTGGTTTTTCGAATAATAAACTAATAATCGAATTTTCAAAGTTATTGTTAACGAATTTTCATCCGGATGGAAAGAAGCGGTTAAGTTTCGAAGAAACTAAAAAAAGATACGATGAGCTATTTTCGTTAAATGAAACGTTGGGTGGGTATAAGAGACTATTATTTAATTTCAATGATAGGAAATTTAATGAGAGCACAATAAAAGAGACAAAACAACAGGAGAAACTGACGCCTGTTGCTATGAAAGTTAAAAAATAAAATGAATTTAATTTATTTGCTTATAAGAGAGGCATTAGTAGCACAGTCTCCATTAGTCAACATACCACCATCAGCAGCCATTACGGCTCCTCCTCTGCGACCTCTACGATGAGATTTCTTGTGCTTGCGAGTGCCTTTGCGCGCTTTGGTTCCTTTGCGTCCGCTCTTGCGATGAGCGCGTTTCGTATTGCCGACAACTTTGCCAACTACAGCGGAAGTATCTTTCTTAACCGTCTTCCAAGTCTTAGAAGCTTCTTTCAAAACTTCCTTGAGATGGGTGCCCTTCTCCATACGGGCCATAGTATTTTTGATGTGCTGTCTCCAGGTAATAGCCATTTGTTATATATATTTATAAGAAGAAAAAAATATATAACTATTTCTAAAGAGTATATATTACTTTATAAACTAACTATACAATATGGACGAAATATAATAAACAGAAACAATATAAAACTTACAATATATAATTAATAAGTTCATAGTTTATTTGTTAACGCATAGTGTTATTTATATAACAACGCGATGGTAAAAAACGAAGCAGGAGGTTGTAAAGGTAAAAAAGTAGCGAGAAAGCATACTACGAAAAAGAAAAACGAGTTAAGATTGTCTTTATCTTCTGATGAAAAGTATGCGATCGTTAAAAAAGTTCTTGGTAATACATGTGATGTTATTTGTGACGACGGTAAGGATCGTCGGTGTATTATCCGCGGAAAATTCACTGGCAGAAATAAGAGAGACAATATGTTAGATAGTGGTGTTTATGTATTGGTTGGTATGAGAGAATGGGTTGTTGAAGACGTCACACAAGGAGGTAGTGGTGGTAATAATAAAGGGATACGGTATTGTGACTTACTAGAGGTGTATAATTCAATGGAAAGAGATATATTGCGAAGGACTCATAATGTATTTAGCACATTAAAAGATGAGACTGGAAATAAGTTTGATGATGGCGATAAATCAATTATGTTTGTAGACGACAATACACTAAAGTATCAAAGTATGATTAAAAAGATGGAAAAAAAGAGCGGAAGTGAAGAAAGCGGCGAGAGCGATGATGATTGTATTGAACAGTCGGTAGTTATTACTACTAATGTAAAGCATGTAGGGAAGGGTGTTATTGAACAATCGTTTGATATAAGTGATGATGAAGATGAGGATGAGGATCAGGATCAGGATGAGGGCGAGGGTGAGGAAAACACTGTCAAACCCACTAGTGGTAAAGTAAGTGAACACAAAATTGATAATCAGGTGGAGATGATACCATCAGCATCGTCATATAACAAGAAAAAAATAGTATATCATCAAGAGTCTGAAGTTAATGTAGATGATATTTAGTCAACGCCAAAAGACTATACTGGTTACTGTTCCTGTAAACTACGGCGGATTGCCTCTTCGATGTCATCGCGTTCGCGGTTTGAAATGTTGTTGTTGTCATATTGATCATAGTAATAGTTGTTGATATTGGCGCGGCGTTCACCATTGTCTCCACGTTCAGCGTCGGGATGGTTGTTGTTGATAATATTATGAACATAGTAAATGTTGTTGATGTATGGATAGTTGTTATTGATGTCGACAAGGGCGTCGCGGGCAACAGCTACCTCAGGTTCTGGTTCATGAGCAGGCGGAGCGGGGGGAGCAGCAGCAGCTACCGGTGGAAATCGTAATCCCCCACGTGCGCCTCCTGAAACACGCGCAATATTATTGATCATATTCCTACGACTTTGAAGTAGCTGATTGATGGGAACGGATACTGACTGACGCGAAGCATAGGCACCAGCATAAACAGCACGAACGGGATCCTCACGGTGGAAACGATTATGAATATTATCTGCCAAACGAGCAGCGATATGGTTTTCGTTGATTTGCGGGTTATTTTGTTGGAAATGGTCGTCTTGCGCATCATCAACAACCATTGCTTCGCCTCCTTCGCCTCCTCCGCCTCTTACATGATATTCATCCACAATATTTGAAGAAATATGCCCACAATTGACTTCCTTGGATGAGAGGGAAAATCGACATATAGGGCACTCGGCTTTTTCAGTAGTAAGCCATTTATCAATAGCATCGACCTTGAACGCATGATTACATGGGAGAATTTTGATACGCTCACCTTCTTCAAAATCATCCTGCCATATTCCGCAAACTGTGTTGATTTTCAACTCTTCTGCTAATTGCGCAGTAAATATTTTCTCAGATAGTTCCGCCATTCCTTTCTCATCGACAACCGTTTTCACGGGGCGACGGTCATAAAGAGAATTTGCCAAGATTGATGCGACACCGTCCATGTCAACAGCACCACCGCCGCCCCCACCGAGCTGCATAGGTCTTAAAGGAATACCTGACGCATACAAGTAATCCAGGAGGTTCGCACGCGCAAGTGGAAGCATTACGGAAGCATATACAAAATCCTCGAGATCCGGTCGTTGATTTTCGTCACGAGCATTGGCATTGGCATTGGCATTGGCATTGGCATTGATATTGTCGTTGAGGTTGTTGAGGTTGTTGATGTCGTTGATGTCGTTGATGTCGTTGATGTCGTTGGGTTGTTGGCTCATTGCTAAAGCTGTGTATAGTTTGGAGACAGATAAGATTTGTTTTTGATACTACTATACATTTTACGTAGATTTCTACTTCAATTTTCTGAAGTAGAAATCTAAATCTAAATCTAAATCTATAAATCTAAATGAATATATTATTTGCGCGATTTCTTAACAATTTGTGATCTTGGATTGTAGTTACCACTCAACACGACCAAAGCGATAACGGACAAAACAATATTGATGGCATATAAAATAAGAATAAAGGTAGAATAATAATACAGAAAAGACCGCCTCCATTCACTAGTACATTGGCGACACTGTGAAATATTCATCTGACCAATAAACCTGTAAAGAAATATAATATTGGCCACATTAATGATGACTAGAATAAATATAGCCCACGGATTTGACATAAAGAATGCTCTTGCTGTATTGGGGAATAGAGCTACAAACAGAACCTCTACCAGTATAAGCGTAGTTAATACTGTAACATATTGAGTTTCAGGAATATTAGTACAGTATCCGCACTTGACTTTCATAGCGGAAATATATGTCAAAATAATTGCTAAAATAGAAACATTGACAATTGTTGTAATAGGATGAGCAATCATTGCGTGATTTTTCTTTATATACTACCCAAATATTTTAATTCATTTTTATAAAATATTGGAAATTGTGAAATCGCGAAATCACGAAACGACGCTCTTAAAAGCCTCTTCAAACGCGCTATACCTATTATTGCCCAATGTTTCCAAAAACGACTTCCATGGTGTATACTGTCGTAGACCATCAATACCTTTATCGCAAAATATGTTCAACAGCGCCGGACTAAAGCCAGACATCATGGATACATTTGCGTCGGTGGATAGAGAAGGTGACCCAGATGTTTTACGCAAATTCCAAAATATAATATGGGGCGGGTGAATCGGCTCCCCATATAAGCGCTCCCCCATATTTGAAAACATGAGTTTAATATTTTGAAACATTGTATTCCTACTATTTGCGCCATACATCTCAGAAGAAGCATTATCTATCTGCATATCCGAAAAAATAACAATCGCCAAGTCCTCCGCAACTTCGCGCGGCAACTTATTATCTTCGATCCCTTTGCGTATCAAGTCAAGCGCAGCATAAAAATTCGTGGTCATCCCCCAAGGCGCTCTTCTTACTTTTGCCACCTGTTTTACAAATGTATCAGAATCTTCCGTTCCAAGTTGAATCCAAGATGGCACTTCTGAAAATGTCATAATACGAGGACCAAGCACCGATTTTTCAGCCACGCGAATACTCAACCCAATTGCTGAATAAAGGGGATTACTATTATCACTCGTCATGGACCCTGATACATCACACATTGTAATAATCTTTGTAAGATTGCCCGTCTGTTTAGCATTATCCTTCCATTGTTCATTAATAGTCGTAACTAATGCTGAATCCGCCGCCACCGCCTTATCTGTAACATCAATAGCGCTTTTTACAAAATCAATTACAGAAACACGAGCGCCTTTCATTTTTTTATCGCCTTTTACCACATCTCGCATATACTCTTCATAGTTACTGCTACATTCATTCCGATCATCGTCACATTCATACCTAGGCGTCTTACCATTTAACTTGACATTAAGAAAAGACTTTGATTGCTTATTCATAGTAATACTTGTAACATTATTGAAATCGATTTCCGCCCATCTTTTATCGCACTGTTTAATCTGAGTTGTATCAAGACGTCTATTAAGTTCTGAAATAAGTTTACGATATATCATAAATGCGCGAGTTACGGCGCGTTCATAAGAGGGGTGCGTATTATCCCCCGGAATTTGGTGTCGCGAGTAGTCCATCGCCAGATAATGATACATCCAGCCGAATTTTTTTGATTTTTCGCGTGGAATCCATTTAGCTACCAATGAAAACGAAGAACCTGACTGAGACAGCGTTGTTGAATCAACACGTAGCTGTTCGTTTATAAGTGCCACAATTCTATTCACCGCCTGAGAATATAGAGCATTATTTGTTGACATTTTTTGAGCATCATTCCAGATTGTTTCATCCTCAACCAGACTCTTTTTCATAAATGTCAAAAAGTATTTCATATCTTTCCAGGAACCAAGTGGATGCGCTTGCGCTTTATCATTACTTATCATCGAGTCATATACTAAAGACTTAATTACAAAGTCAAAAAAAAGCATGTCAATTTTTGCCCATTCTAGTAACATAACGTAAAATATCATATATTCGCCTTTACCCGAAACAATATCCCTCGTATGCGCTAATAATTTAAACATAATAACTCCCATATTTATGTAACTAGATCGTTCTTCTTCGCTAATACTATGACTACTAGATCGAATAACCGGCATAATATAGCTTAAAATTTCGCGCGTTTCCAATGCGACAGTTTGAAGCTTACTTGCGTCCGTTGTCCTTACTAACTGGAATTGAAACTGTAAAATTCTTTCCTGTAGATTTTCCACACCTACTTTCTTATACTCTATGTGACTATTTTCTCCATATTGGCAAACAGGAGAAGAAGCTGCTGCCGCTATCGCCATAGATGTAAAAATATTATCTATTGATGAAATCAATGAAGTTTTAGATGATGATAAAATAGGTAAAGGCATAGTTTCTTGTGACATTATATGCTGCTGTGTTATTTTTACACGAGGGAACGAGATGTCTTTGATAGTTATTATTATTTATGTAGTTTTAAATAGGTTTACAATATATATTTTGAATGAGCATTCTTTACTAAAAACGATGAATATAATTATCGTAACGCTTTGTTTTATTATGACTAGCTGTTTTTGCTATATATACGCGGCGTGTATGATTGGAACTTTTTTTCGAGGAAGCAGACGACGTCGAATCCGAAGTCGGTGCTGAATCGGGTGGACATTCAAAAAAGAAAAAATATATACCATTATATTGTTTCAACATAGATATAGTTGGCTGTAGTTCGAAACTATCAATACGACTCAATGTGAATAATGAAATAAAATCACCAGGATTTTCAATATAGCTTGCGAGAGTATCTGGTGTTACATTTATATTATGAACCATTACAGACATCAACTTATATTTAACGTTATTTCTTTTTTGGTTATCTTTTATGATATTTATCAACTGATTTCTAGTAACAATATTACTCCCAACTTCTATGTTTAATTTTTTCTGTCGTATGGTTTCGATTTCGTTTTCTGTATTTATATACGTGAGGTATATTTTGATACTAGTAAGATTTATAATTTTAAGTTTTTTGGAGTAGTCAACTTCTGGTATGTGTATAGAATTCGAATCATTATTTGCGTTGGATGTTTCATCTTCGGTTATAAATGATGGTGACGATTTCATATTTTATGAATATTTGTAATTATAGTAAACATAGATAATGTATAGATCAACCTGAACTAATTACATAACTAATATTTATGTAATTAATTTTATCATATATACTCTAAATAATTCTTCAATAATCATCGGAAGAATATTCGTTTTCCATTTTATATCTTGCTATTTTTTCACTATTATCTTTTATTCGATTATATATAAGATATGAATTTGACTTATTATAATATGAATTACGTGAAGATTGTTCTTTTGTATTTATATTTGTATTTTCTGTAGGGGCGACAATAGGCGTAGTAACAACCTTTTTAAAGTTAAGAGTTGCCGGTTTTTGCGCCCATGATGATTGTTGCGGTGATTTGTGTTTATCTCCGCCACTGCTACTAGTGCCTCCGCCAAGAGAAGGAAAATTATTATCATCAACAACAATCTGTTTAATAATTTGTGTGTCTGATTTTTTTATATTAGTGTCATTTTGCGAATACTTTAAAAACATATTTTTCTCTAGCTTTGTATCATTTGCTACTTGTATTGAATTTCTTAAACTACCAAACCCGGTATTTCTTGGTCGTTGGTAATCGCGTTCTTCATCGTAATGACTATAATCCGGTTCAGTAAAAGCAGCATCTAAAATGTCATTAATCTCGCGCGATTTACCTTTATTACTCATTATAAATAAAATACTATAAAGCCTTCTTTCGCAGTGAAATTATATATAATATATTTATAGTTATTTTTAAATCATTATTATAATAACTATTAAACGGATATAAAGATAATTTGTCAATATTATTTGTCTCCTAACAGCAATTTTTTTTTCGCTGCGTATAAAAAAAATATCACAGGATCTATATACTTTAAAGGAGGCAGCAACACGTGTGAGTAATGTATGAATCAAAAACAAAACCAAACAAAAAATAAAAACAAAACCAAACAAAAAATAAAAACAAAACCAAATAAAAAACAAAATAGGTCTGTGTGTATGTGTATGTGTGTATAACATGGGAGGGAATATAGTAGTATTACAATATAACATGGAAGCAAAAAGAGTTCTATGTTATAATGCGTTAGGGTCAATATTTTATTATTTGTTACGGAATTCATATTTTATCCACTCTACAGGGTTATTATATAATTTTTTATTGTAGTAAATTTCTGGATAATCATATGTATGATATGCTTTGATTGATTTCTTATTATCATAATGATAAGTAATGGTTCCTAATTTTTTATCAATAATACTATTCATAATAGAATTCGAAATACTAATATCATGTTTTTGTTTTCCGGGTTCTCTCATGAAGTTAAGAACACAATTGAGTTTAAAGTAAGAAGAAAGTTCTTTAAGCCATCCATCTTTTAATTTTATAGGTGATTTATTTTCTTCGTCATAGTCTTGGGCAGAGTCATAACAGAAAGCACTGAAATCACTTTCACCTGAACCTTCAAAATCGTATGGTTTTTCCTTTTCCATTTGCGAATAGATATATTACTATTAAATCTTATTTTTAATATTGAATTATATATTTTTATATTTTTTTGGCTGATTTTTCCCAAACGGAAAATTGAAATGATCATAAACCAATAAATCATATACAGAGCAAAATCAAAGGTTCAGTTCAGTCAAACAATCAGTCAATACACAATGTCTTACAACGGAAACGATCGCAATTCATCTTCTCACCGTAACAGCGGTAAATACATTCCCAGAGATAATCACGATGACCGTCGCCGCGAAGAACCTCGCCGTGATGACCGTCGCGAAGAACCTCGCCGTGATGACCGTCGCGAAGAAGTTCACCCCAGCATCTGTATCCCCAGGACTTTCAGGACAATTCGCGGAGACCAGACAAAGCGCGCAGTATTCAACACGTTCCGCGATCTGCGCATTGGTCACATCGAGCGCATCGACACGGTTCACAAAACCGACCAAAGGGGAGAACACTACTGCACTGTCTACGTTCATCTCAGGTGGAACATGTCAAGCCAACTCGCTCGTGAAACTCGCCAGAAGTTGCTTGACGGCAATGACATCAAAGTGGTCTACGATGAGCCTTGGTTCTGGAAGTGCACGATGAGCAACATGGAAAAGCCCGAAGATCGCGTTCACAAAGCACACACTACATCAAGACCGCGCATCGACTTGGGTGATGGAGTGAGAGCTCTGTCACGTGATCCTCGCAGCGATGACCGCGACGGCGAAGAATCCGAGCATCACAATCAGAGCCAACTCTGTAACATGGACCCCGAGGATGGCAGGGACAACTAATCAAGTCAAGCCAACGCAATACACGCGCAGTATCCGGTAAGTATCAGGTAAGATAATTTATGTGTATATATTCTAACACTTTTTATTTTTTTGTTCATTTTTGTTTATTTTCTAATATTCTAATATTCTAATATTCTAATATTGTAGAATAAATTATACTAGCATACAAATGTCATCGTCGGTAAAAATAGGCGAAACAGAGTTATCTCTTATAAAAGAAAATGTATACAAAATAGAAACAAATAAACTAATATTAGACTCTATTCGCGACAATATGGAACAGCATAATATTGACATGAACACAAGTATCCATAAATCCGTCACATACAAAAAGTCACACACACATAGCAATTCTGAAGCAGAAATAAAAGCATCATCTATAATACCTCTCGCAAAATTCATAAATAAAAAAGAAAACAAACGCGGACTATCATTTGATATAATGTTACACTTTATCGGCAATATAGGGAATCAGCTAACTTTTTTGAAGAATGAGGGATTTTCTATTCCTTTTTTTAGTTTAGAAGACATTATAGTAATTAACGAAATTGTTTTTGCCTTTGTTAATAATGAAAAAGTATTCAAAATAGAAAAGGACGAGATATCAAGCCGAAGTAATATAATAACGATTGACTACCCATTAATGTATAATCCGACCACATCGTTTATTCCTCCAAATATTGGGTTTGAAGACAGTCATAGAAGTCCGCGCGAGATGAAACTTCCAATACATATCCATTTTTCAACAGCATTTTATAGTCTAGCACAATTATGTATGTATATGTTTTTAAGAAAGAAAATAAAAGATGAAGAAGACTATGATAAAGAAGCATCACCGTTTATTTATACTTCGCTATATTGGTGTCTTAAACGTTGTTTAGACAAAGATGAAAATAGAAGAATTCTTTTGTATGTGTAATTTATAAGACGAATTTATAAAATATAAGTAAATTATAGAAGAAAATGTCGATCGCTACTTTAAAAAGAAAAACAAATTTAGGCGGTAATCCCCGCAATGATCCGATTTCTGGAATAGGAACTAAGGGATTTGCTCTCAATGGAACCCTCCGCAACATCGGCGGTGTGGGACAATTTAGAATGGTTTCAAATGTTACAAGAACACGCTTCCGCGGCAATACACCTATGGGCAGTGGTGGTAGTGGAGGCGCATACCCTATATATGTTTTTAATTCCGGCGACTGCTGTAATAACGACGCAAGCATTGTGAAAAAATCCACCAAAAATACACAGGGTATGTTAGATGAGCGGTTTAAAGGTATTTTATACGGAACTTACCCAAACACATGGGTAAAAGATGACGCAAATTCATATCGCATTACGAAAACACAGGGGCAATATGTAGAGAATGTAACGAAGAAGGTAGGCTCTTGTAACTTTAACAAACCAAACTGCTGTAGCGTAACGAATAAATGTGACTGTCCGCAGGGCAGATATATATACATCGGAACCAAGAAGAAACTGTTTTATCGCCCTACTACTAAAAATATCGGCAACTTCACACCGCGTGGTGATACTGTTTCGCAGAGCACTTATATTACCGCAGGAGGTCTGGCAAAAGCAACTAATCTTCCTACTCCGGCTTGTATGCAGCATTATCCGCCTATGTTGTCACATACAGGTTGTAATACTAATGTAGTAACCTGGCAACAAGCAAAGGCAATTGGTCTTCTTCCTCCCAACTATATGAACTGCCCGCCATGTGAACCATCGCCTTGCGCAACTATATGCGAATCGGCAGCTTGAACGTCTCAAATAAAGGAGCAAAATATTTATGTATAAACTACATAAATATTACACAATCATTACACTATAATACAAGCGATATTCTATATTAAAAATATACGACTCATGAAAGTAAATATATATCTAAGTCATCCAACAAATATATATTATGAGTTTAAACTTGACAATAACGATAAGATATCAAATATTATAAATTATTTACATAATCTTTATCCAATAACGAGACATAATTATGAACCAAGCATCGAAGAACCTAAATTCACAATACTTGATACAAATGAAAAAATAGAGATATTTAAAACATACGAAGAGCATGGACTATGTGACGGATGTAACATCAAGATAAATCTGAAAATATTACCGAAAATGTCTACAACAAATTAACGCGACGGCTTTGTCGATCTAGTCGTTTGTAGTAATATAAATAGTAATATAAACAAAAAATAATATAAAGTTATTTCGCGTATTTATATATCCCGACAAATAAAATGAGTGGAGATAATGTTGTTACCTCTTATATTCGCAGACCAAAATATACTATTGATATGTTTATTATGAAACACCCCGAACAATCGACCGAAAAATATACAGAAATTGTAAGAATGTATAAAGAAAAAGTTTCCGAACATAATAAAAAAGTGTGCGAATCTAAATACCCCGATTCTGGTTTTGACTTGCTTGTGCCATACGATTACTCTGAACACGCATTCGGTTACACAAATAATCGAATCTCTCCTACCACATTTCGTGCGCCACTTGGTGTTAAATGTGCTATGGTTTTGGTGGATTCTTCGGCGGAATATGCGGCATCATCGGCGACACCCGTTGGTTATTATTTGTATCCTCGATCAAGTATTGTAAAAACACCTTTTCGAATGGCGAATTCGGTAGGTATTATTGATGCCGGATATAGGGGCGAAGTAATGGCCGTTGTTGATAATATCGACTCGGCAAATAATGACTTGAAAGCATGTCTTGATCGATATGCCCCGCCGATGTCGCGAATGTTCCAAATCTGTTCCCCTACGTTGGAACCATTTCTGGTGCGAATTGTGGAGCATGAGGATGAGTTGGGTATTACAGAAAGAGGATGTGGTGGATTTGGGTCCACGGGGGTCTAGATTAAGCACGATTTTTTCTTGTTTTCCGGGAAGAAGAAAATAGACGCTTAAGGAGGCTTTTGGCCTTTTTAGCGATAGCATAATAATAAGGGGCACGATGTTTTTCGATTGTCCTGTCTCTGGCGCGACGTGTCATTTCACGTGCGCGAACATACGCCGACATAATACCGCCCTTGCTACGCTTACAAGAGCCGGCATTACATATGGGGAATGATTTCTTGCTTCCTAGGAAACACTTTTTGCCACAACGCTTCAATTGTAAAGTTCGCTGATGAGCGGTCGGATTATTACGACGCCAACTTTTATATGATCTAAGCATCTGCTTTCTAGTTGCCATTTTACTGTATTTATCAAATATGTCGCTATATATTTGATAAATATTTTTGTTTGAAATATTGAAATATTGATTTTTTGATATGATATTTATACATTTCTTAAGGTTTATATTTAGAATTTTATTATGTGTTTAATATATGTTTATAGATGGATTTTTTTAGAAGTGTTGCTAATCGTGCTATAGGAAATGTTGTTAATGTTGTTAATTTTTTTAAACCTTCTGCCCCTGCTCCTGATAGTAACCTAGAAATAACTGAAACATGTGAAAAAGTTATTGATGCGGTAATAAAACAAAAAGAAACAGGTATCGCTGTCCCCGCGATTAATGACCCTACTACAGGTAGAAGAAAACCGATTGAAAATGTTGAACGTGTTGAAGGTGTTAAAGAATATATAAAAACAAATGTAATTCGCGTAAGACAAAAGGGAACTAGAGTTACACGACAAAACCTAATAAAAATGAAAGAAAGTGAAACTACATCCATAAACGATCTTGACATACAAATAGGCAATACTGTTCATGCTAATAATGTAGCTGTGGTCGCTAATAGTAATAATGCTATAACATCTAATATATTAAGTGACACACTTGATACTGCTCGCGGTCTTGTGCTCGACAATCTTCCTATTCCCATTAGCCCAGAACAAGCTCGACAAGCAGTATTGGCACAAGCAGCACAAGCAGCATTCACCCAAGCATTACACCGAAATGAAAGTCAAGATATAGCACAAAGTGAAGCACAAGCAGCAGCGGCAGCACCAGAAGCACAAGCAGCAGCACAAGCAGCAGCAGACAGAGCAGCACCAGAATATCATGCAGCAGCACAAGAAGCAGCTACAAGAGCACGAGCAGCACAAGTAGCAGCACCAGAAGCAATAGCATCTATTACCCCTGAGTCTCTTACTACTATGGGTAATATTTCTATAGAAGCGGTTCAAGCCGATGAACAACAACGTCAAGCAAACGATAAATTAAATGAAAAAAAATATAAATGTCTACCAGATGTAGTTCTTGAAACTAATTTCGAGGTTCAGCAAAAACTTACAGTATTAAGACAAGAGTTAATAGATCATATGAATGATACTTTAACATTCCGTAGAAAGTGTGTATCTGATTCGGCATTACAATTACAAACTTTATTACAATTAAGACTAAGCTTACCTGTGGTGACTGAAAATTTATCAAAAATGGTTTGTTTAGTGATGGGAAAATTTACAGAATCTTGGACGCCTTCTCTTAATTGCCCGGCTGATATTAATGACACAAGTGTAGATACAAATAATCGAATGTTTTTTAATAGAGTTACATCCTGTCTCGATGCTTTGGATACCTATTCGATATTTTCATCAAGTCAATGGGCGGCATATAAAACATCGACCGACCGCCGTTTTTGCCGCCAGATAGTATCGTGTAACCCAAGGACCTCTCAGTTAGTATTCAGCGACCCGGTAAGAGCGCACGTGATGCCTACACCACCACCAGCGCCCGCCGAATCGTATTATGATACGGTTCCAATATGGCCATATCATTACGTGATAGGTCCAATATTAGACTTTCAAAATATAGAAGGACGTATATTTATTTATATAAAATGTTACGACGATCCGACAAATTATACTACAGGCACATATTTTTGGGTTTATCGTTCTCAAAGTGAAGGATTATATCGTGTATTTTTTAAACTAAAACCTAAAGATAGTATAGAAAAAGGTTATGACTATACGCAAGCAACTCTTGTTCATTTCAAACTACAGCTTGCTTTAAACAAATATTATGATAGACACGCTCAACGAGGGATCAAAAATCCAATTATTATTAATACACTAAGTCGTCTTAATTATTTTGTAGGAAATATGTCTTATTTACAAGATGATAGTTTTCTTGATACTTTTCCTGACCGAGCAAATATTATCCCGTCATTTTACTCTATACCTGGTGAAGCAAATACAGTATGGCGTGCCGCCGGATGGAGCGAGTATAAACCGAATTACTGTAATAGAAACCGAGAACCACAGCCACCACTACCGCCGAATCAACCAGATCAACGAGAGTGTTGTTATGTGTGTCTTATACCTCCAACCGCGGTTACGTTGGCTCTACCTGATCCCAATGTAAAAATGGGAATGATAGGTCATTATTATATGATTGATGCTCGATTTGAACCTATCATTCATATGGGTTTTCCAATGAATAACCCATATTCTGGAATGAGGGCAATTAAGGATGAACCGGATTATGTAACAGAAGTTAATGCCTATTTTCCAACCAATCAGAATCATCCTTATTATACATTTTCTAGAAATGGTTCGCAATATGATACTACATATCCATATATATTTTGTTTTACAACATGTTGTCTTACAACTCCTTGTGCGATGTTTGATTTATTTTTAGACCCTGAAAGATATAAAAAAACATTTTGGTGTCAAGGTTTTCAGGATTTTACTACATTATTAGCAGTTGATCCGACTAATCCGGCTAATCCGGCTAATCCTCGAGTATTGTCGCCGGTTCTACATGTTGTTATAGGTTCAATGTTGTCAGAACCTGACTTTTACTTGTCAGGATTTCGTTACGGTATATTAAATGTTACTCCTTTAAAAAATTATCTTTCTACGAGCGAAAGATTGGATGAATATAAAAGAAGCACTCAAATATTAATGACACTTGAAACAAGCCAAGAAACTGTAAGTATTTACCAACCTTCGATAGATCCTTATCCAAGACGTTCGGCACTTTTAGCATTTAAGACTTTACGTGATAAAATTAATCAAGTTAATATTGAGTATAAGCGTAGATTATTTCCAGAACAACCTCAAAATGTAATACAACAACGATCTCTTGTTATGGATAAAGTTGAAAAAAAAATTAACATGATAAAGATTATTGCTCAAATTTTTTTTTATTATAATAATACGCAACAGCTTGATGCCAATTTAATTGGTACACTTCGCAATATACTTGCTCGACAAAACACGGTAACCGAACTACAAGTTATTATAACTAAAATTAATAACCTTGTAGCAGCAAACGGGGCACTATTTATTTCATCTAAAATTGTTGAACTTTATACAGCAACAACACAACTATTACAAGGAAACCAAGAAAAAACAGCGTCGTTTTACGCAAATATTGGAACTGTAACAGCTGGAATAGACCTAGACAACGAAGAAAATATTTTGAAAGCTGTTTATTTTATTTTGGAATGTCCAAGCGTAGCAGCAACTGCTGCTGTAGAGTATGTAACATCTGCTATAAAATTCAAAGAAGATTTAATAGACTATGCTCTTTTGTGCTTAAAAAAAAATTGGTTAGGTGGAATGATGAATAATGCGTATGAAACTGATACTACCGTGTTTGGTCAACCTCACTATCGTAAATTATATTATTTAAGTAATACTGGCGACTTTGTATATATGGGTGATAATATTTTTACGTGTATAGATCCAAGTAATCCACCAACAAACACTGATCTATACGTTCATAAATCTTCGTTTGACGAAGTAAAAACAGAAGGTCGTATTAATAATCCTGTTACTGTGCTTACACTGGCAAATATATACCGATTAGACTGCTACTATACAAAAATACCAGGTAATATAGTTAAATCTATGTCTATAGTATATCAAGTATCAAGCACTATTGTTTATACACGTCAGGTAAATCCAGTAATTTTAAATGCTATAGATATGCAGAAAATACCACTTGGGTTTTTACCCGATTTACCGGAGGTATTAGGTAAAATTCCTAAAGAGATGAAACAGCCAATTTTAGACACAGAAATAACCACTGTAAAAAATGTTTTACAGCAAGGAACGCCACTATCTCCAGAAATTATATCACAATCTGAATCTCTAAAAAAAGAAGCGCTACAAAGGAGAAAACCAACACGCGCTAAAGACACATTAACAATATTAGAACAACGCGGAAGGCGAACAACGCGAGCACAAGGTGGTGGTGCTGGTGCTAAGCGAAAAATAGGAGATCAGCACCAGCGTGAACAGAAATTCCGCCAAGACTTAGAAGATAAAGATAGTCTAGTAGAACGGCAACTACGCGATAAAGTAAGCAAAGATATTTCATTGTTAGAATTAGAAGGAGAATTAGAAAGAGAACTACAAGGAACACCAGATGTCAGTAAGCTCTATTCATTTTTATCTTCTGGATATACTTCTTGTGCCACGCATAGACGAGTAGCATCTTATGGTGCTTTTTTTGCCGGAAAAATGATGGAATATTTCTTTAATCAGTATATACAACTACCTTCATTTTTTAAGTATTTTGAAAGTTATCTTAAACAATGTTTTCAGTATTCTACAACAGCCCTTATATATGATGCAAATGTTCCTCCTTACAATTTGATACAAATACAACCTCCTCTTACTCCTGGTGCTCCACCGCCTACTCCTCCTTCATTTACACTTCAATTTTTTCTACATTTTCAAAAAATGGGTATTAGCTTTAACGCAGCTGCTACTCCCGATAATCCATCAAATGCCCAGCAGATTCTAGCGACACTACAAGCAAAAACAGCTTATATAAAAGCGATATCTAACTTTTTAACTAATGATTTTATGATAGATGAAGGAGCAGCTGATAATATCCAAACAGTTGTAGATCATTTTAGTCAACCATCAGGTTCCACCCATACAACAAAGAGTAACGCTTCGATTTCAACTGCTAGTTCAACGAGATCTGAAATGTTTTGTAGTTTTGATTTAGAAGATATTACTAATAGTGATGCCTTGTGTATTTTTCTACTAGAAAAACCCCTCGAAGAATCAGAATGTGGAGACGATAATTATCAAGATAGTTTACTCGAGGATGATGATGATGATGATGATTATGAGGATGGTGATGAGGATGGTGATCGTATTGGTGGCGGCAATAAACCTCGACTCGCAACTGTCGCTATCACCAAAAGGAACAGAAAATATAAAACAAGATCATCTCCCAAGCGTAAAAGCAAGAGCAACAATAAGAGCAAGAGCAGACATAAACGAAACAGTAAGATTACAAACAAGACATTTTGTAGAAAGCGCAAGTCCTACCTCTCACGCAAGCCACACAAGAAACAGACTCTTAAAAAAGGCGTGAAACGTTAGATGCGGGAGAAATTGCGAAATTCCCCTCCTATAAATACGAATATAAAATACAATATAATAACACAAAATTGAATCTATAAAAACATATTAATCATAATACAAAACAACATAACATATAACTGTTTAAAAAAACAACTATATATTATACAAATGCCATTTTACGCAGTTCACAAAGGGAAGCGTCGCGGAATATATACCGACTGGAATGAATGTAAGCAGAATATTTTCGGTGTTCGCCATCCTATTTTTAAGAAATTCAACACAAAAGAAGAAGCCGAGCATTTTCTGATCCACGGGTTCGGCACCAAGACCAACCAGTCCATGTTGGACACTCTTGGAAAAAGCAATGATACGCCAAGTGCGGGAGATAATGCGAAAATCGATGGAAATAATGAAAATGGGGAAAGCGGTGGAAGCGGTGGAAGCGGTGATGTGATCGCAAACGCAAAAAAGCATATCATTCATATATTCACTGATGGTTCCCTCATTCGTAAAAAAAGTAAAAATGGAGCAGCGCGAGTATTATGTGGTTATGGAATCTATATTCCAGCTTATGGACAAATGGAAGAGTTGCGTTATGCCGGAACAATCCGCGATAATAAAACGAACAATCGCGGCGAATTAAAAGCAATCATCGATGGACTGAATTATATATTATGCTGTATTGATGAGAAGGTTGGAGAGACAGTTGGCGCGACGGCGGGAGCACCTGATGCCGAATTCCCATATAAAGACGATAAATTAAAAGAAACACAAATCATATTATATACTGATTCATCTTATTCAAAACTCATATTAGGAGACACTGGTGTCAAATATAGGAAAGCGGGTTATCTCGTTTCTAAAAAGAGCGATGAGCAAGTAAAGAATGCCGATATGGTCCAAGAGATAATGGAAATCCGCGACAGAATTGCGGCATATGGAATGGAGCTAGTTGTGAAGCACGTTTATTCTCATACGAATCTCGACACTTTTGAAGCAAATGGCAACCGACTAGCGGACGAGTATGCGAATATCGGCGCAAATCGGCCATAACGGTAACGGCAGCACAAAAAAAGTTTATTACACACGCACGCACACACACGCACACACACACACGCACACACACACGCACACGATTACAAATTTAATACTTCATCGGCGAATATTCTTTTTTTGTGCTGAACGTTCGCTGTATAAGCCTCGATTGTGTCGAAATCGATACACCGCATAGTGTCGACATTTGCTTGAGCGTCAGCGTCAACATACAGCTTAAATGACTCCATGATGAATCGATACACGACGACGGGTTCTTTTTGTCCGAAACGATGACACCGCGCGATTGCCTGATCTTCAACTGATGGATTCCAGTCGGGGCTAACAAAGTATACCTCAGAGAATTGCTGAAGATTGAGACCTTCGCAGCAAGTTTGGATTTGTAGAATGAGGACATCGACATTGGCATTCGGCGCAAGAATGACGCGGCGTTCGCTTTCCTTGGTTCGCCCGTCCAAGAATCTCACGTTTAGTTCCGGTGACTCGGCAATGATGCGCTCCTGAATGTAGTCGATTTCCCCTCTGAAATGGCAAAATACGATCTTCCGTTTGCCGTTATCTTTGCTAGCGACGATTGTCTCAACGACTTTAGAAATCTTGCTACAATATGTCGCATCTTCTATGGGCGGCATTTGTGGAACAGAACGCCGGCACGCGAGACGAGGATAAATACACGACTGTTTCGCCTGAATCATGCGACCAATTTTTGCCTCTGATGGCTCGGGAAACCAGCGCGGAACGGCATCGCGGTCAATGTCTGGGAGGGCTGGCGGTGTGGTGGGTGCTGCTGCTCCTTCATCAGCTACAGGGGCAGGCATCAAGCATGCGATTCCGCTGTGTAGGCTTTGCGATAATAGCATCTCTGATTTGTTTTCCCATTCTACTGTGATGGTGTGGACGGTCAATGGTGGAAGTGTAAGGCCGACGCTTTTCTTGGTGCGCTTAAGGACGAAAGATGCGACGATTTCGCGAAGATTGTCCTTTTCTGTATAGTATGACGCATCTAGACCAAGAAGAGCGCATAGAGAATAGAAGTCATGAATCGAGTTTTGGATTGGTGTCCCGGTAACAAACCATCGAATATTTGCTTTCAACGTGGAAACGCTTCTGAATATTCGCGTATTTTTGCTGCGAAGATGGTGCGCCTCGTCGAAAATGACGCGATCCCATGCGAGACCATAAAGGCGATTCTTTGGAGTGTGTGTGCGAGTATAGACTTTGTGTGTCTCTGTTGATACACTTATATCACGGCGAATCATATGCCCATATGTTGTGATGACGACGGGTGCTTTTGCCAGTGCTTCGTCGGTGATTTTTCGCTTTTCGGCGCCGTAGTAAATGAGCGCTTTATGCCCGGCATTTTTGAGGATTTGTTGTTCCCATTGTTTTACAAGAGCGACGGGCAAGACGACCAGTGTTCGCGACTTGAAGTTCGCAATAATAAGACCGATCATCATTATTGTTTTTCCGAGGCCCATTTCATCGGCGACGATGCCTCCGCGTGCGTTGTTGGAATGATGATGCGGCGAAATCTCGTTGCGAAGACAAAATCGAATTCCTTCTGTTTGATACTCTTTCTTTTCAAGGTTTGCTGCTGTGAGAAAGTCGTGAAAATATGAAACTGCCTTACCCATTTCCTTTTCGTGATCTTGTGGTGCTTTGCTTGATTGTTCCATTGTGATATGTAATGGCGTATGTAATGTATCGTATACGCAAATAATTGATAAACTTGTCTACCAATTATTTTATCGCCATTTTCTATTTCAATTTCCCGATATCGAATATTCGGATATAATACCAATTACTTGAAAGTAAGTAGATACGTAAATTTATTCAGATCGCCCAATATTTCGTCGCGAATATTAAGCAAATCAGAATTTGCTGGATTCTTAAAATATGGCGCATTTGACATATTAATTAAATACGCTTTAAATATTTCAATACAATGCTTAAATACTTTAACATTTGTATAATCATAAAAAGGGATATGTTTTACTGACGATAAATTTACTCGTTTACCTGTTTTGCCAAGCATCGTTTCCATAAATTCGTCTATGCGCCCATTTAAACTCTCATATAACTCATCGGTGGCTTTATGTTCAGGATAGCTCATGGTCTTCCAGTGATAAACTTTGATAATATTTAAAAATTCGATGAATTTAAGAAGGAGTTCACTTTCGGTGTATTTATGTTTACTATTACATGAAGCCATAGATTTTCTATTTATATTTTTACGTGTTTTGGTTGCCATTGATGTGCCTGTGTATGTGTAATAAATACTATATATTATATAAATATATTATTTGTTATTGTTTGTTATTGTTTGTTATTGTTTGTTTATTTTTAATATATGTATTGTAATAAAAATGAGCAAATAAAATGATTAATCCACAAACATAAACTTCGCCTAATATCAAAATACAATAATTAAAATATGTTTCAACAGGTGGTTTATAATTTATAAACATATGATAATGCCCACATAGTAGTTGAGTAATCTGTAAAGATGTGATGTATCGCTTTATGAACCTGACTTGATTTATTTTTAATAGACAACCTAAATAATATGAATACATTATTGTATGAACAAACGAATTACATAGCGTAGTCATCCATATTCCATCAACTTTATAAACATATGTTAAATGCCACGTTAAAACCGCACCTATGTGATGATATTTCTGAAGAAATATTGGCGTTCTTCCATGTAAATACAATAAAAATGTATCAAAAAATTCATAATATTTTGAAAGGTAAAAATAATATATTATTTTATCAAAATGTGGATTCTTAAAATAATAGTTAGATTGAAATACTATACCATCACTATATAATATTTGCGCCAACGAAATAAAAGCCCAGGCACTAAACGATACCAATAATCCATTATGAATTACCGATAAATAATATAACAACGATGGATTAATGCGAAACTGTTTAGGATATGCCATATATCCAGCTATTGCTACTACAGGAATCATATTATGCCAATACGATACAGCATGTTCTTCCATTTTATCTTTAACGATATGGTATATAAGTATAAAACATTGATTTTATATATTTTTTAAATATATTATATCGTATATATAGTATATATCGTATATATAGTATATATAGTAGGGATTTTATGTTAAAAAGTTGGCATGTTAAACATTTAAAGACAATAGGCATATTGCTTATAATTATTGTATTATTTTCAGCATCATTATATACATTTTTTTATGGCGAAATAACGAATGCTACTACATTTGTAGATTTTCTTTATTATGGAGTGACTACGACAACTACGCTAGGTGCGGCAGATATGTTACCAACAACCCAAGGTGTTCGTTTATATATAGCCTTATATATGTTTGTATTTTTATATGTATTAGTTTTCTCAGAGTTGATAGCAATTGATTAAATGATTTTTGATTTTTGATTTTTGAATTATGGGATCAGATAATGGATATTTTATTGAAACGGAAAATTGAAATGATATTTAACGATAAAATCAAATACAGTGAAATCAAATACACAGTCTCAAACATCAAATGTCGTCTCAATCTGCTGCCGCTCGTCGTTCCTCCTCTACTTCCTACACCTTCGGAGTCCCTGGTTCTCAAGTCACCCTCACTATCGGCAAGGATGGAAATCGTTCTCTCAAGCTCTCACGCGGTGCTGTTCCTGTTCCTGTTCCTGATCGCAAATTTCCCGACGGTTGGGTCGGTCCTGCTAACACACCATTCTGCAAAGTCTGCTATGACGCGGGTCTTCCTGTGGCCGATTACACCAACCATTACGTGAAGGACCAGCCCGGTCATGACGGAAAGGTCGTGTGTCCCACGCTTCTTGCGCAGAAATGTTTGAACTGCGGTGTTCCAGGCCACACGTCAAACTACTGCCCTGAAAAGCTTCGCGTCGAAAGGGAGCGTTCTGAACGCGAGAACAAGGAGCGTGAGCTTTCCAGGAAAGCTGTATCGACTGGTCAAGCCTGGGCAACTGTCGGTCAAAAAGGAACTACCGATACCACCAAGAAACCCCGAATCGAAGACATGAATCCGGAGAAAACTCAACAGTCGAAATCTACCGCCGCCACAGTCGTTGCTGCGCCACGCAAAACATACGGAGGATCATTTGCGGCACTTGCTCGTGACAATTCGTCATCGGAAGATGAAGGCCAAGCTGAAATTCAGAATACAGCCCCGCTTGTTTCTGCTCCATCTGCCGCCGTCACGAACCCTGCCAAACCGCTCACCTGGGCTCAGCGTGCTGCTGCTGCTGCTCACAAGCCTGCTCCCACCGTCGTCGCACCACCACCTGCTGCTGTTCGCATGACTGATACACGATACCAACTTCACGCGATGTGTGACCGCATCGAATTGGACAAGCGTTCAGCCATGGTGGCATCCAAAAGGGCAGCAGCGGCCGCCGTCGCCACCGAGAGCGCCAGAAGAAGAAAACAAGATTCGGCAACAGTTCCTGCCTAAATTGACAACAGTGTTTGGAATATAGGTGAGTAAATAACAGGTAAGAATTGTGCGAGTATGTATGTGTATTTGTTCTAACACTTTTTTTATTATATTCTATTTTTATATGATTAAAATTTACAGTTTTATTACAAAAATGACTCTTGTAATAAAATAATAACACGCTCCCCACCGGGTTCGAACCGATGACCTTGTGGTTAACAGCCACACGCTCTACCTACTGAGCTAGGGAAGCACATAAACATAAATACTTATTACGCCACCAACCTACCACCCCTGGAGGGACTTGAACCCTCGACCCCAGGATTAGAAGTCCTGTGCGCTATCCAACTGCGCTACAAGGGCAAAACATTACTTAATTGTGGCGCCCAATATATCTATATACTATTTTTATATATTTTAAACGCATTGTATTCCACCCGACTCTCACCCCGATATATTATGAGTAAATGTCTTTAAGTTTATTTTTCTTTATTTATTTTTTCTTATTTATTTTTATTATAATTAATATAATTAATATAATTAATATAATATATATGTCAACCAGAAAAGCACCGTCTAAAAGCGCAACATTATTTAAAAAAGGAACTATTAAAAAAGGTAATGATGGTAATAATTGGATAATTGTGACAACAAGTAATGGTATTCAAAGGTGGAAAAAGGTTGCCGTTTCTACGGCTAAATCCACGAGGAAAAATAGTGTGAAACCAAAGGCGAAACCAAGACCAAAGTCAAAACGTGTATTAGAAATGGAAGCAGATCCAAATACTGTATGGGGTAAAAATAGACCATTAGAAGAACTTTGGGAAAGTTTAGCATCTGGTAAAAAGGTGGTATTGATTGAGAAAGGTGGTAAGCATAAAATATTCGACATGCCTACAGGAAAAATGACGAACCGAAAAATGTTCAATACATTTGACGATGATCCGAATATAGTTGCGGTTCTTTCATCAAATCTGTCGCAGGACGCATATGAAGTATACTTATATCCCAAGGCGAAAGACAAATCGGTTGAATATGTGATAAAAAATTACAAGAAATATTTTAAACCGATTGGACCTATGCCAAAAGATCTTATTGAAAAAGGTATACCGGCACAAAGAAAGGTATTATTTCCTGCCTGATGTGAGTGTTAAAAACATAGATAGTCCGTCAACAGCTACACCGCCGATGCTAAATAAAATGAGGAAATAATCAAATAGCGTTTTATTCGGTCTAAATGATAGGACAAAAATGATAAATAAGAAACAGAAAAAGGCAATAAAATCGCCATACTTTGGAACTTTTTGTAGGAATGAACTTAGGGACATTTATAATTAAAAAATATGAAGATATAATCTATAAATATATAATAAAGTTATGAAGAGTTAATACATAACAGTTTGTATTAATTCGTCATTATTTTTATATAGGCACTATTGATCCGTCAACGTTGGCTAAAAGGGTAGTAACTTTTAGTTCAGGGAATTTTTGATTTATTATTGTTCTAAATTTATTTAAATTCTTTTTGTGTAGTTCATATTCTTCTTGTTTTGACATTTGTGGATTGTCGTATAAAATTCTATATGCGCCACAGTCCATATGATCTACCACGATAACTTCATTAATATCGTGTAAATCTTTTGCCAATTCAATATGCTTATCAATAGTTATACCCCATTCTTTGAACGTGTCTTGATTATAACCCAGACTTGCTCCGGCCAATGATAATTTATTATAATCGTCCTTGTATTGTTTGTTTAAAAAATAAACAGTGTCATTTACGAACCTAAAATCCATACACGATAAAACTACTGCTTTGGCGGTAGTCTCATCTAGTCTATTTCGCACATTAGACGAATTATTATTAAAAACCCAAAAAATAATACCAACAATGACGACTACTGTTACCAGTATAGATATACTCATGTAATTTTTTTTAGCCATTTTATAATATATTTGTATATTTTTTTTTTAATTTGATAAAAATAAAAGAGTAAGAATTAATAATAACCCGAAAGTTATTATTAATAAAAAGATTTGCGCCAAGCAGGGTTTGAACCTGCGCATCCTGAGATAGTGGGGCTTAAGTCCACCGCCTTAGACCACTCGGCCATTGACGCGAAACATGAAAAATATATATGCTCCTTGCGGGGCTCGAACCCGCGACCTCGGGCTCATAAGACCCGCGCTCTAACCAACTGAGCTAAAAGAGCGAAACCATATTTCGTTTCATTTTTTTATTTTTATTTTACAATTTTTAGTCGGTTTTGTTTTTACTATAGGATAAATGATAAAGGATAAATGATAAATGATTATGTGCGTAAGATAAGGAGTGAAAGTGTGTGAATAACATCACAACCGTGTGATGATGGTGATGTTGTGCGTCGCGTTGCTACCAACTGTTTTGTCAAACTAATAATGCTCGATTTTTTTTGATTTGCTGTAAGTTGGTAATGAGTAGGTTGAACCTGTTAGGGAAAAAACACAAGTGTTAGTAGTTACCACCTGCCGGTATCGATCCAGCACCGTCTTAGTAATGAGTTAAGAAAACCATTCGACTATCCGGACATTGCTGTCAAAAAGGGCGTCAAACAGGGGTTACGTCCGCCATGGAAGTGGTTTGTTGTTTGTTTGCGGGTGGTGTCGCCAATTCGAAATCCCCACCACCCAAAGGTTTCATCGCCATTTTCTTAATATAAGGATAACCCAAAGATGGCGGACCATTTCATGGTAAAAATGTATTTATGGTTTTTTTTTCTAATATGATAACCCATAAATGACGTACCATAAGTTAGTCAAAATATATCAATGGGGTAAGGTGTTACATGCCCCACACTCGCATATAACTATCTCATCCATATTTGAACAAATTTCGAACTCGACTGAAACATGAAGCATTTAGTGCGTGATTGTGTTTTCGTGTGTCCAAAAAAGAATCCTACATACAGCCATTAACACACTTAACAGAGAATCCGTGGCAACCACCCTCATCCGTAAAAGAAATTAAATGCTCTTACTTCTTTTGAAAGATGTTTACACGCACAATGTTCACGTTTATGAAATCAGTTCAAGTTTTATGAAAAGTGTTCATATATTTTCGATGAGCCTAACCCACTCTGTTTATAGTCACTGAGCCTGACCGCGATATGTCTTAAACACTAGGCGCAAAATGATGAAAAATACCGGCAACCCGTTTCGATCGAGTGACCTCGGAGTTATGAGCCCCGCGCGCTAACCTCTGCGCCATGCCGGTTATATGGCTGCGTTTTGCGTCCAGCTTGACGAACAGCTTCTTTAAAACTGCTCAAGTGAAAGAATACCGGAAGTAGGTTTTGATCCTACGACCTCAAGGTTATGAGCCTTGCGCGCTGCCTCTGCGCCATCCCGGTAAAACAAATTGTTAATACGTTTAACGACCCATTTCTGTAAAATGGGCAAATTGGAATATTACCGGTGGTAGGTTTCGATCCTACGACCTCTGGGTTATAAGCCATAACCATCCTCAGAACGGACTTAAAAGTCAAGGAAGGTAGAAGACGGTGTTTTACAGCGCGCTTCCTCTGCGCCACACCGGTATGTGTTTTGTTGCTCTAGTGTCTTGATACACCGATGCGAATTGATGATAATACCGACAACCCGTTTCGATCGAGTGACCTCGGAGTTATGAGCCCCGCGCGCTGCCTCTGCGCCATGTCGGTAAAATTTAGATTGTGTGAATGAGACCGCTTATTGCCAACTACTCATTCACATATACATATAGTTGAATGTCTTTAAGTAGTTTTAGGAGATATATATTATAACAATAAAACTACTTAAAGAGCACCCTAAATATATGTCCACAATGGATACACATAATGTCGCCCACCCTACAGTCCAACTTATGGCCAATTTTATGAACTATTTATCCGTTTCATTATATGAAAGCGAATTTACGAAAAATCATGAAGACTCATATGCTACACTTCGGTCCATATACGATAGCGTGTCGTCGACACCTTCTACCACACCATCTTTGTGTGATATTAAGCAATTTTATGAAAATATTGTTTACTTGGGGAATGTTACATATACCGATGATCCGGATTATTACACATACAAACTATCTTTGCGAAAATATATTGTCGATATGAAGGTAATCCCCACCTCTACTCCCACTTAAAACGCTACATGACAAACAAATATATTATACAAATTCTATAATATATTATAAAATATTATAGAGTTATAAAATTATATAATCTTAGAATCTTATAATGGACAAAAACGATGAAAACGACGAAAATGATGAAATGTGTCCTTTAGTAACACACCCACTAAAAACCGGAGATCTTCTTTTATGCGACGATCTTCAATACGGTTCATGGGGTATATTCAGCTGGTTTATTAAATTCGCGACAAAAAGCGATTTCTCACACGTCGGTATGATTGTCGTTGACCCCGAATTTACAAATACACCACTGAAGGGCACATTTGTATGGACTTCCGGTATATCTGATATTCCTGATCCCGACGATAACACTAAAAAGTTCGGTGTTCAATTGGTCCCATATGACCACTTTATAAAAACATATGGCGGAAAAATATATTTGCGCAGAATACATTTCGAATCCGAGCGCGAATATAATCAAATTTTCAATACTGATGCTCTTAAAGAAATACATCGCGTCGTCTATGATAAACCATACGATGTGGTCATAACCGACTGGATTGAAGCATATTGTAAAAAAGATCGGCATCCGCAAAAAACATCGCGCTTCTTTTGTAGCGCTCTTATCGGATACATATATACGAAATTAACACTACTCGACGCCACAGTTGACTGGAGTATTCTATATCCCAGCTATTTTTCTACTGAAAATAAAACATTTGCTATGCTACATAATGCTACACTGACAAAGGAACACGAGATATTATAATATTATACCATACCGGGGCGGACGCTCTAACAAAATATGTTACCGATTGTAAGAGCACCCACGAGTCCAAGTAGTGCGCCAAAGTGGTAATTATACTGCATCAGTTTATACACATGTAGCCAAGCCTTCTTCTGTGAATCGCCATCGATATGAAGTATCATCCAGTCACTCTTTGGTGTCAACATATAGTAGAAATAGTTTATTGTAAATGTGATTGCGCCTACAATACATATCGTGGAAGTGCGATTAAGACGACGTGATCCTGCTTTTGACATATGGTTCCATGCTAAAAATGCGAAAGACGCAAGTAATCCTAAACCGAACCCCATAAAGTAAATATTTCGACGTTCATTTGCGATTTTTTCATATACCACTATCTGTTGTGGTGTCAAAAGACGCATGAAATCTCGGATCGCGTTTGTTTTATCGGATCCATACATTATGAAAATCATTGCTACAATGAAAATTGTCGCAACTACGCAACTTGTTGAGCATACCATATTATGTTTTATATATATTATATATATTATATCCGTCGATATAAAAATCAATTAAATGGGTTAAATAATTATTGTTCTATTATTTCAATAAAAAAGTGTTAGTATGCTGTGCTGTGCTGTGTCAATCATACTTACGTAAAATGCGCATACATGTTGTCGGCGTCATCGCTCATTCGATTCAGTGATTGGCGCAGGTCTTCATTTGGTGGAGGACGATTCGACATGGGGTGGCGCCAACTGTTAATGACACGAAGATTTCTGTTGCTACCTCTTGTGTCACGGATTTGCTCGTTTACATCATTGTATGGCTCAGGATCTGGGTCCGGGAATTGGTTGGCGTTGGCATCGGCATCGGCATCGTCAATGTCAATGTCATAGTCTTGTGCTTCTTCATCTTCACCATCATGGTTGTCAGCATCGCCGCTTTCGGTGGCAATGTCGCTTTCACCATCGCCCTCTTCGTGATCCTCGTCATCATCTTCGCTATCGTCTGTTGAATCGCCATCGTCAAACCATCCAGGGGGCATATTTTCATCATGTATATACTCCGCAACTGTTCGCAATAGCGTGAAACCAAATATGCGCAACAATTCCTTCACGCGACGCTTGGGATGCCTCGAAAGCGCAATACTCTGCGTGTGAGCCGCGATTGGGAAATACGAAATTTCTTCTTCGATCATCTGTTCCGAGCTAACAGGTGTCAGCACATTTGCTGGATGACTGGGGCGGGAGTTTTCGAGTTCCCAGCGACACATTGGGCACGTGTTTTTCATCTTTAGACTTTTGAGCAAACAAGATAAATGGAATACATGACCACAACCTGTTCGCGTCATATCCATATTTTTGTCGCAAACGGCATCCAAACAAACACAGCAAGTGTGCTCTTCGACGACACACGTTTTCTCCTTTTCGGGTTTCAACAATTTTGAAATAACTTTACCTATATGATAATCCTCCGCTTGATCCGTAAGCCGAGAAACATTTGAACTTGCCTCGTTCTGTGCCTCTTCCGTGTCTCGCAGCCTTCGCCAAGCATCGCTCATTCTCTGATACCGCATTTGTTCCTGCCGTATCGTCTTGGATACCGCGGTCCCGACTTGTATACCCATTTCTGATGTAGCTTTCGCGCGCTGAGACACGCGATTACCTGTAGATGTTTTGTCATCGCCACATGATACACCACCCAAAGCGAATCCGATAACTTTCTTAACAAATGACATTGTTTGGTATTTGATGCTTGATAAATGAAGTTTCTCTTTTACTATAATTCATTTATACTATATTATTTGTTTCAATTTTCCGTAACATATAATGTTCGGAATAAGAAAATATATAATAAAAAAATAATACATTAATATATAGGTTCGTATACGCAAAAATGACAAAAATGACAAAAATGAATAAAAAAAGATTTACGCGTAAGTTAAAAAAGGGGACAAGTGCTAAATTTACGCGTTCTAAAAAGACTAGATCATCCTCTAAAAAAAAAACCAAGACTAATTCTGATATTAAAGATAATGATGTAAGTAAGAGTAGTATAATTCTTTCAAATTTAGAGAAAAAGAAAAAGGGCACGCTTTCTAATATAAATTACCGCTCCTTCGGAATGGCAGCAAGAATGTCAAGGTTGTAAATGATAACATATCGAAAACAATATATAGATTTTGTTAATATTGTATGTTATCATTTGTAGATAGTATTTGATGGATTATCTTCGGGTTCTTCGCGTTCTTCGCTTACGTGCTGATCTATATTTTCTGGCATGTTTTCGACTTTTGCCCCTAGATTTACTACTACCACCTCGTTGATGGTTTTTAGAATAAAATATATCCCCCGGAGATGGTGTATTTAATGGATTAACCATCCATGAACCAAATCCACGACAACTACCTTCTATTACTTTTAAATCATGAAACTTCATTATAATCGTTAATTGATATTTGCGATGGATCTATCTTATATACTATGCGAACAATAAATAACCAATAAGTAATAGATTAATAGATTAATAGATTAATAATATAATATAATAATAATATATATTTAGTGTAGATAATATGTCTTTAAATAAATATGTTCCTAAATCGGAACTAGATGCTGAAGAAAGAAGGAAAAAAAGGGAGGAAGAAGAAAAAGAAAAAACTAGAAAATATGATCTTGATCATACTGTTGTAGTTTTTACTCCATTGACAGTCGAATCTTCAGAATTAGGTGGGTATTATTTTTGTGGTCGACACAACCATGGCTACTGGGATATATTTCCAAAACCAGTTGGTTTTGTAAAAACACTACCTGATTGGATAACCGAACGACAATTTAAAAGAGTAATGATGGGAGAACGACCTAAGTTTACTACACCATGGGACGAATCTTCGTCCGATTTCCGCCGCGAATGGAAATTCGTTACGAGCAATACTGAAAAACAACGTCATAAAGAAAAAGAAGAACAATTAATGAAAGAATGGGACAGTAAGGATTCAAGACGTATAAGATATGAATATAAAGATTTTGTTGATTTCCAGACTAGAGACGGAAAAAAGTTCACATCCAAAGAACTCGAAGAAATTCTACGCAATAATGATATATTAACAAAAAGATCAACAAGGAGCACATTAAGTCGAAGATTTGACCTAGATGCTGGGCTAAATCCTGTTGGTGTTAGACAATTTTTTGAAAAGCAAATTTTTTCAAATCCACCCGGTGTGGAGTTTACGCCTGCCCTTTTAAAACCATATATGTTAAATCTTATAAGGGTTGAAGCTATAAATCCGAATCCGAGATACCCTAATGAGTTAGTTCCAGTTCCAGTCGCTTTGTATTCCGGATTATATTATGGCGATACATGTTGTGGTGAAGTTTTTGATACAATGTTAACTCCTGACGAAGTAAGAGCATATAGGTATGATTCCGCACATACATTTAAGGATCCTGAAGAACGTAATGCTTTTTTTCTTCAAATTTGTAAAATGGTCATTGCTGGTATAGAAAAGGATGGTGATCATGCCCAAGACTGCGCGAATCATGGAAATCATGGAAATTGTATTGTTGATTTTTTTAAAGTAGATAGTGATTACCGCTGTAACAAAATTTTGTATAATAATTTTCTAAGAGATCGCGTAATAATGCTACTATTTCATAAAATTATTGAAGTAAATGATAAAATTAGAGATATTATGCGGATGGAAGACATGAAAAGACATATGGTAGACCAAACTTTAGATACCGGATTTTATACTAACTTTCAAGGCGAGGTTAAGCATCGCCCTCCGCATAAAAGAAATGAAAAGGCGGCAATGGAACTTATTTTAAAACCCACAATACATACCGAAAAATCTGAATCTCATGAATCTAAAAGAAACCGTTACGGTGCGTTATTGAACAGATATTTTGATATTATTATTGAAATTATAAAAAATACTACAGACATAACTCGTGGAATGTCTGGCATAACACGTCACCCAAATCCATTAAATATCGAGTTGTGTTCTGCTGAAATTGAACTTGTTCCTAGTTCTCCTGACCGCGAAGGTAATGTTAGATACGTTGCCAAGTTCGCAAAGCCTAGAAATCCAGATGGAAGAACTATGGCACATTTACTAGCCGAAAGATGTCCTCGTATATTAATGCGTTTAATGGTAGATCCCACAGTTAAAGATTTTTTTGTTTTAAAATTCGACGATGATCATGATGAGAAGTATCAAGATTCGAGAGTTTATGTACAGCGATCGCAAAGATTTCTTCCTAATCCTATAGCATATTTAATACCCGATGTTAATGGAGATACGCCGAAAAGTCTTGCTATTGCGCAATTAAGAGAAGCATTGGCTAACGCCGCAGCAAGAGCCAAATCTTCAGCTGAAGAAAAGGCTGCTGCTTCTGTAGCGGCTTTACATAGTCAAACTCCGGCTGCCAATGAAGCTGAAAAACGTGCGGAAGCTGCGCACACACATTTAGCGGAATTACGTGCGAGTGAAGAGAGAGCGTTACGTTTTTTTAACTCACTTCCCGAACCACAACCCGGGCATGTTTTTGTAGAAAGAGAACAATTTGTGAAAAGGCATATGGGGAGTAGCAAACTTAGAAGCGCTTTGATCCGCGCGTCGGGGAGTGACGTATCTCAAGGACTTAATAAAATGTTTAAAAGCAAACGTGATTTTCGGGAGGCTAGTGACATACAGGACAATTTGATGGGTCGACAGCTGTCGATGATAACAGGAAAAACTCCTGCGCGTTATAGTCCACCTCGGGCTAACCAGGAAGGACCTGCTAATTTAATAAGAAGCAAAGATTATGTAGTTGCTCCAGATATGCGAGGTATAGGTGGAGGCGGGTATACTAGAAAGCGTGGCATGAAGAAAATATATGGTCGCACACATAAACATCCAAGCAGATGTAGGCGACGTATATTGGGGGGCAGAAAGAGGATAAACGGCAGAAGCAGGAGAAGCGGGAGAATAAGGAAAAATACGGCGCGGAAATATAGAAAATAAGAAATAGAAAATATAGTTCGTAGTATATAATTTATTGTAAATGATAATAATAATAATATTATATTCATAAATAATATAATACTATTTTAGAATAATAGCATTTTCGAATGGCAAAAAGGAGATATTCAAAATCAAAAAAAAGAGTAAGTAGCTCTCGCAGCACCCGAGGTAGAAGATCTAGACATACTAAGCGCCATACTCGCCGTCGTGGCCGTGGTCGTGGTCGTCGTGGTGGTGCGAATAATCCCGGCGCACCCGAAATTGTATGGCCTTTAAAACCTAATCAGTTGTTGCCTGGATTACCGAACTATCAGAGAGGTGGTAGTTGCCCTGGTGGCGGCGTTGACCAACCCACTGGTGGTTCCATTGCTATTAAAGGCCTTGAAATAACTTCACGAAATCCAGCGTGTGGTAGGGCGCCTTAATAATTTTCGCGCACATCTTTTCCAACCGGAAACCGCGGTTTGCCTTCTTCTGTCAGCTCTTGATAAATCACGGTCAACATTTTCCCAATATATTTATGGCCATTATTGAATAAGAACGTGCGCGCCGCAATCGTTCCACGCGGACGCACATTGAATTCCTTCTCTTCTTTCGTGCGACAAATCCAAATAACAGTTCCTTTGTCGCGGCCGTCGCCTTGCGTAAATCCGACAATCGGATACTCTTCTTCAACAAATTCCTTGTATTTTTGTAGATCATGGCTCCGATAGTTACCCCTATATTTGCCCTCTTTGTTGCGCAGCATAATCCCTTCATAACCCTCTTCAATGAATTTCGCAAAGTTCATCTTGAAATCGGCGGGTGTTTTTGCCTCGACAGTATTAACAAGTCGGATATACGGTGGCAATGCGTGCGGGGACGACACGGTCGATGCTGCGAGAGAGGCGAACATTCGCTTGATTGAATTGTGGCGGACTTCATATGTCGCGGTTGGCGTTTCGTCAATCACGTCATATATATGATATTCAATTGCTTTCAGTTTTTCATGATCAGCATCATCAAGCAATTTTCGCTTAATATGTCCGGCCAATTCTTCAAAGGGCATTTCGGTAGTATATAATTCGCCATCGAGGACAACGTTGGGGTATTTCGCGAAGAGCGGTGTGAGTGATTGTGCGATATGCGTCATAGTGTCGAAGTATGTGCCAGTGCGAGATTGGCGGCGGATTTCGCCGGTGATGGGATCGAGATAGATGACACATCGAAGACCATCGAGCTTGGGTTGGACATAGCAGGGGAACACGATTGTGTTTTTCTTGGCGGTTTTTGAATCGGGGGCAAATGACTGGGCAAGCATTGGGAAGTATTTTTTGGCGGCTGCGGTGGCGGTGGCGGCGGTGGCGGTTGGTCCAGCCGCTTCGGAAACCTGAGATGGTAACGTTGTTTGATAGGATTCTTTGTCGCGTTTGTCTGTCCATTTCCGTTTTGTTTCCGCAATACATTGCTCAAGCGGCGTCGTTTCATTCTTTTTTCCAATATTTTTTCCTTCTGTATAATCGCGCTGCGTCGTCTGTTTCTTACCTTCTTGCTGTCCATGTTCGATTATTGCGTATGCCGGGTTCGTTGATGCGTTGGTGCCTTTTAGATATATAGATGCGCACCAAGTTTTGATCTTGCCATTCTTTTCTACACCATAAAGTGTAGGGAGTGATTCAATTAGGGTATCGGCGGATGCGGCGGCGGTGGCAGAGATAGATGAAGCTTGCTGTTTAGGCATTGTCGTTGTAGGCTTGTGGTGTATAGTCTATATTTTACTTTTTAAGTCAATTTGATTTCGATTTTCCGAATCGGGAAATTGAAACGATTTATTCAGTAAAATTTGATAATAGAAAAGAATCAAAATATTCACTCCGATCGACAAAAGCAACACAATGGTGAGACTTTATGGAAAACTTTCTGTAGACGGTCCCGTAGCCGTGACAAGGTATAGGCAGAAACATGGTGTGAGTGCCGGCGTGTGTGAGATCATTATCACATCAAATCCTGGTAGATTCTCTGCGCCAGTTGCTGAGAATACAATGAAGTTGCCGAAAAAACCCATACAAATTATCATCGATGAAAAGAAGTATGATCCGAAATTAGGGAAACTGATTTATACGACAAAAGAAGGCGAGACATTCACAGCGTATCATTCGCTTGTGTTTCCGAAAATTGTGAATGAGAGTGACAAGATTGTGTATGAGAACCAAGCGAAATGGTTCGAAGCAATGAGAGTCACTGCGCCGGTTCGTTGCGATTGAGGAGATTGGAAAAACACGACGAACGGGAGAATCGGGAGAAATAGAGAAATTCAGATGATTTAATGATAATATAAAAATGATTCTTTTTTTAGTATATTTTTATTATCATATAAATATAAGTATACTCAATAATATGAAATTTGGTAAATCTAATCTATTTAGTATTTTTCTAATAATAGTGGCCTTGGTTATAGTTATAAGTATTGGTGGGTTAATATTTAGGACTCTAACACAGAGTAGTATATATGAGGGATTTAGTAGCGCAAATACGCCAAACTGGGTTATAGTTGGATCAACAAATAATGGTTCTACTCCAGCGACTGGTTATTCAATGGATGGTATTAATTGGACTACGAACCCACTTAGCGGTGTTAATGCCGGTAGCGTTAATTGCGTTGCTTGTAACAGTGATGCGTCATTGTGGTTAATTGGGACAAATAATGGGATAGTGTCATCAACTGACGGTATAAATTGGTCAGTAAAAAATAACTCAACATTAAATGTTGTGGCCAGTATTTATTGGAGTAAAGAAAAATCAATGTGGGTTAACGTTGGTTACAATAGACAACCAGCTACAGGATGGGCTGAAGCGGCAATAGAATATTCAACCGATGGAAACTCATGGAAGCAATGTGCCAATAATTATGGTGCCGGAGGTAACTCTAATTTTAGCGGAGTTACATACAATAATAGTATAAACGGAGGAACATGGGTCGCTGTTGGTAGACAGAATACAAATTCGTATAATGTTATCGTTGCTTATTCAACGGACGGTATAAATTGGTCTCAATCATCAAGCGCAGCTGGTTTTAACACTGGCGGTTTACAAAGTGTAACTTCTTTAGGAAGCAATGGTTTCGCTGCCGTTGGTGTTATGAGTCCACCACTTCTAACATCACCGGATGGTATAAACTGGAATGGTAATTATAATTTAAGTGGCGTTATGGGTAACCCTCTTAGTCTTGTATATACTAATGATATGATCGTATTGGCGGGTTTTGGAAATAATTGTATAGCATACTCATCTAATAATGGAAGTTCCTTTACAGGCACCGTAAGCAGTAATAGTAGCCTTAATGTTCTATATAGTATATCATCATATAGGAATACTATAGTCGCTGCTGGTTATAGTGTTGATAATACCGTATCTCCTAATCAACAATCTGGGTTTACGGTAATGAGCAATGATGGCGTAAATTGGAATCAAGCAAAAATATCCGGTATCACTAATATACAAGGTATTGTGGCGAATCCTAGTCCATATGTGGCTCCAGCTCCAACACCAGCGCCAGCTCCAACATCTGGAATTCCGTCCATTTTTGTGGTCCGACCCGCTGATCCAAATTGGAAGAGTAGGATAGATAATAACGATCAAAGTATGGATCTAGCCACTACAGGTGGTTGGTCTCCTGACATACAATTTGCTCAAGGAAGTAATAGTGGATCAAATCAAATAGGAGATCAGTTTAATTATTTTGCGGAACACTGGTTAAACGTAACCGGATTGACTTCAGGACAAACAGCGGTATGGGCCAATTGGTATGGATCATTTCAAAATTATGGCACATATTCATTTAGTGTAACTACTAGTGGAGGCACAAACAATTATACGGGCAACTTTAATCCACCGAATGTGGGTAACACGAACTGGAGCTGGAGTGCGCCTGCGCCAGCACCAGCACCGGTTGATCAATTAGATAACGTTAATTATACTTTAAAGCAAACATCTGGGATGTGGAGCGGCGAAGGTCCCAACGAATATACCTGTGATGGCGCTCAAGGTCGTAACGTGACAGGTAACAATGGTGATTATGTTAGATACTGTATTTTTGATAAAGAAAGTGATGCGCAAAAATATTGTAGTTCTGATCCAAAGTGTTTTGGATATATATCCAATCAAGCAAAAAATATGTTTACTGTAACGGCAAAACCAGTGTTAAATGCCGGTGCTAATGGTATGTATACTGACAAAAATGTAACACCACAGTCATTACTTAATTTTAAAAAACAAGATAATACTAATTGCGTTTATGGACGTATACCACAACCCGGTGCGAGTAGCGATACTTATAAGTATTTGGGTATTTTTGACTCATATGAAGATTGTGCTAAGTCAAATAAGATTCCACCAAATGCTAAGGCGATAACTTATCATGATACAAGTATAAATGGATATGCTAAGCAATGTTATAGTATTAATGATAATAACACTTCTGTTACTGATCAATCTTATGCTACGTGCGGCGTTGTTGTTGATAACACTACGCCCGCACCAGCACCTGCGCCACAAGGTGTTCAATATTATGATCCTAGTATGGCCAGCCCGTCTATTAATCCAAATGTAACACCTAATGGTTTTGCTCCACTAGGACATTATTCTAGCAACTGGCCTGGAGCCGGTAATAGCACATGTACATATTGTAGCTTAGACTTTGCTATTGTGTTTCAAAATAATGTAACAAAATATTATTCTTATCCTCCCGTTGTTTTAGGGAATGCTAATAATTGTAGTAGTTATTGTAATCCAAATATTTATGTTGCTTTGAATACCCCAATACCAGATAATACTAATATTGTATTATTAAATAGCGCACCAAATGTCAATGATTGGTATGTTGTAAATATTCCTATGTCCTCTGCTAATGGCGATGGCGGAAGCATCCAAGGTGCGTATATGTTTACTGGGGCGACGGCGTTACAAAGCAATATCAAATTCAATCCTATACCAATACCGACAAATAAGAAGGCTACGCCACTTCCAGCACCAGCACCTGTTCCGTCTCAACGAACAGTTAGAGAACTTTTAAATGAAAAATGTCCAATAAGTGCTTCTGAAACTCGCAATGGCATTGTATATATTAATCCTACAAACGGTGCTACTAGAGATAATTATTTGTTTATTGGCTGTAATACATCAAATACTTGTGATACAAGTAACATTGATCCAATTTCTAAAAATATATTAGACAATATACCTAGTAATGGGTTTTGTGGTGCTTGGGATTTAGGAGATTATTCATGGGATAATAATAATAATAAATGGATTAAAAAAGAACAATCAGTGCCCACACCAGCGCCAGCACCAGCACCAGCACCAGCACCGGCGCCAGATATTAAGCCGATGCCTATGCCTACTCCCGTTGGTGGACGTTGCGATCGCTCTTGTAAAAAAGTAACAAATCCTTTGATGGCGAATAGCACATACGGCGTTTGTAAATTTGATAAAGGTAAAGGATACAAGTGTTTACCTTGCCCTACGTATGGTAGATCTGGTATGGATTGTAATCAGTTTCAAAAATGTAGTGGTTGCCCTCCTAACATGATTGCCAATTTTCCTGTAGGATGGCAGCCGACAAAGCCGCCTCGCAGAAATGATACTCGTGGTGATGATGGTTGGTGGCGTGGTGGCGATAATATGGATGAAGATGATGATAACAGTTGGCTTGATAGTGGCGGCGGCGGCGATGGAAAAAATACATACAAGAAAAGAGATACAAGGAGTAAAAATAATCACCAACCTATAGGGTGGGCGAGCTATGGACCATATGGCAAAGACGATGGCGGTGGAATTTATAGCAACGATGGAACAGGTGGACATAATGTAACTAGAAGATGGTGGAGAAACGACTATAATAAGTATCAGACAAATTATAATAATAATAATAATAATAATATTAATAATAATAACAATAATAATAATAATAATAATTATGGTAATAATGACAGTGAAAGTTGTAAACAAGGAACAAACTTTATTAAGAAATTTTTAAATAATCTTATAGGCGGAGGCGGTGGTGTCGGTGGAGGATTAGGAGGAATTGGAACACCTGTGCCTTATATGGATCATATTAATTTTTAATTTTATCAATTATACACATAACGTTAGACGGTATTTAATATATTTTATATTTTTATATACATAAAATATATATTACACAATGAAAAAAATTAACCACACAAAAATATTTGTTCACGGTTTTCGAACGGCTCTTATATTCTTAGCCGGTTTTATTATATATGAACTATTATTAGATCTAGAAAAAGAATGGAATAAGATTAATCCGGAACATAAAACCTACAACTTACACAAAAAACGCGGATTAAAGTTTTTTCTCATTTTATTAGTCGATTTGATTATACTATATACGCTTCAACTATTTTTTGGACATGATAATTTATAATTATTATACAATAGTAGTTGGTTAGAAGGCGCTGGCGACATTAATGTAGTTGCCGTTTGTAGGTATATAATAAAATAAAAAAAGTGTTAGTAGTGTATGTGTGTGTGTGTGTGTGTGTGTGTGTGTGTGTGTGTGTGTGTGTGTGTGTGTGTGTGTGTGAGCGCACCGTTACCTTATTTTTTCATTTTAGTAGCCGTCGTTGATTGTCGTGCCGAAGTTGTAGCTTTGGCGCTTAGAACCTGAATTGAAATAGTTGATTGCGGTTTGCGAAGTTTCCTCTCATGTTGTCCATTTGTTCGTGAATAAGAATTCCATTGTCCTCCCAGAATTTATATTCAAGCTCTTGTCCCAACTTGAGCACCGACTTTGAGTTGTAATTCTTGGAGATGCGCTCAAGACACCCATTGGCGTATCTGAAAAGCTCACGGATTTCGTCAAGTATTTCGAAATCGGCCTCCGTTGTCTGACCAATTTCTTTTTCGTTGGCTTTTGTTGCGCGAAGATGTTCGGCAAATCTGAAAATGATGTCCGTAGCCGTATTGATCACCATTGTGATAATATTTTGGATGTCTCGGCTCTTTTGAACATTTTTGTCAGCGCGTTGTAGTGCCGTCGCAAATTCTTTTTCAGTGATTCTGCCAAGAAGGTAACTCACCCCCAACTCTTCGTTGTGACGCAGAGGATCAATTGTGAAACGAGGAAGCATGACTAGACGCATGTCAACGATGATACGGCATATTTCTTGACATTGGAGTTTTCGAAACAAGACATCGCGCGAGTCTTGAATGACTTTCCTGAGTGCGCGCTGCGATTCTTCATTGGGCGTTCGCACTCTCCCGGCAAATGTGCCCTTTTTGTTCGTCGCAAATTCCTCGCAGAATGCGTCCCATTTTTCTTTCTGAGAGTTCGGTTGTTTGTTTGGCGTATAGTTGTAAAATTCGGGGTTAGCCATTCTCCACACAGGAATCATGCTGCTAATAGCTTCCCTTGGAAAGATATCAAGCACGTGTCTTGACGTCGCATGATCAATTTCGCGTCCGCACAAAATGTCACCAGCCACTCGTGGTGCTTGACCGGCGTTTCTTTGACGTTGGAACTCATAGTAGTGTGGGTTGTGGATGACGGTTTCGATACGACCTGTCACCCAGTCAAACGCGCAGTCGTTACAGGCAGTACAGAACATTTGGTTACATCCGCTGATCTTGAAAACGCGAGCACCACACTTGGGGCATCCGCGCGTTTCGGCGTCGATGAGTTTTGCTGATGCGAGATTGTCGGGGTGGCATGTATGTTCGGCATCCTGCTCGTCGCCTTTGATTTCGTGGCAGTCCTTACAGGCCCACATATTACAAAGGTTACACTTCCACTGGGTGCTGAGAAATCCGCGACAATTTGCTGCTGTGTTGGGGCAAGGTCTTACGAATGCGGCGCGCTGTGTAGCGGCGACAGCTCCTTCAGCATCAGCAGCAGGGCCTACACGAATTCGATAGTCGATGCGCTGTTTTTCGGTAGCGACTGCGCGTCTGCGATTTTCAAGTTCGGCAATTTCAGCGGCGAGTTTTGCTTCTTCGTCGCGAAGAGTGTCTTTGCGCCTCACAAGTTCGGCGACGCGTTGGCGCGTGGGGAGAAGTGCCTTTTCTTTTTGGAACATAACCGTCTCCCGGTGTTTTTTCCAATCTTGCGTGATGAATTTTTGTGTAAAGTGTTCCACCAGGAATTCGCGTGTGAATTCTTTGTGACATTCCATACAGTTGGGTATTTGATTTGCGGGGTCAAGTATGACAGTGGCGTGGCATTGGCGACAGGCTTCGAATCCACACCCATGGCACTTGATCGGAATATGGGTGGACTTATTGTATTTCTCACAGCAAATGACGCATTCGGTTTTGGGAGGACTGGGAGGAGCTAGAACGACTGAAGAAGTAATAGAATTCACAGGAGCGGGAGCAATAATTGTGTTGGCGGCCATATTTGATTCGTTTGTTGATGTATCTTTAAACTGTGTATCGGATTTATCGTCTTTATTCGTTTCAATTTTCCGAATATGTAAATTAACAGCGTTAGCTATTGCTGAAAATATCATAGAGTTGTTATGTGATGTGGTTTTATATGTATACACGTAACGCGAGTTGATAATATGATTATATTGTATATTGTATATAGATAAATTATTTTTATGTATATACTGTTTGTTATATATAATAGAATCGTTTGTATAATACATAATATAACCTAGCTTATATATTTTTGCCATACAGAGTTGCTTTCATCTGCGAGCCTGGAGAGGACGTAGTCTGGATCCGTGTCTGATAAATAAAGGGGAAGTGAAATATGCGTGAAACGCATGAATCGGGAGATTTGAGATAATTCGTTGTTATTAATAAAAAATCGAACATTGGAATTTGAGAGATTTGTTTGGTAAAGTGTTGAAACGGTTGCGAACATGGTGTTGTAGGTGTTGTGAGATTATAGTATACGTGTCTATATAGTTATGTCTCTATATTTGTGTCTTTATATATTTATGTGTTTGTGTTTTCAATTTACTTGTATAGCATATTCTAGTCTAATCAAGCTATATTATTGAAACGGAAAATTGATACGGTTTTATCCACGTATATTGTATAGCAGCAAAAAAAGTATAAATTCCGATCATGAAGACACATTTGAATTATGACACGATGACGCTGAGTTCGTATCCGCCTACACCTCCGTCAACGCCTGCGCCTGCGCGTTCGTTTGAAGATACTTCTCAATATCATGGTTGGTATTCTCCTGCGTTACAGCAGCTTCGTCTTTCAAATCCGACATATCATTCATTCAAAGGGAACACAATGATGGGTCCGCCATACACTTACTGGTATCAGGGAAAGAAGCGTGTGCTTGTCACCGAAATTACACATACGAGTGTTCCTACAGCGCGACAGGTGAAAAATGGCGATATCTATGTGGGGCAAATCGATAAATACTGTTGCCGTTCGTATACGCGTTTTAGTGAGTCGTCGTCTTCATCAGATGATGAGAATGAATAAAAAAAGTGTTAGTATGCTGTGCTGTGCTGTGCTGTGCTTATCTTACCTTTTTTACTTACCTGTATGTATCGTTTGCGACACACCATCCGCGCGTTTAGAATCGCGCACCTCGCGAGTAGAACTTCTTGAAGATCTCGGCAGTTTGCTCAAGTCCCAGCGGCGTGTATCCGAGAACAGCAACCTTGTCTTTCATGGTGGAATACGAGGGGACGTCCATGTCCTCCATCGTGTAGAAGCCGCACGACCTGTAGGTCTCGATCTCTTCTTGGTTGTCTGCGTCGACGCGGACGATTCCGATTTTGCCGTTCTTGACAATACAAGCAGTCACGGCGTTGATGAGGCCCTTGCTCCACATCTTGTTTCTGGCTGCGGTGCCAGCGTGGTAAGGATCGTCGACAATCAGGAGCTGGAAGAAGATGAATGGCTTGGTTTCCATGAAGCGTTCGATTTCCGTATCCGACGCCCCTTTCAGCATTTCTTGAACGACTTCGTTGTCAAAGAGAGCGAATCCGACGATATTGCCATCGTCATCTACGGCATACCTCGCGCGGCTGCCATACTTGAGGATGTGCTCTTGGACGAGCTTGTTCGTGTTGATGCCTCTTGACTCCAGGAATGTCAGGATCTTTGTGGTGGTGGCTTCATCGCTGAAGTCGACGCGCTTGATGTTGGAGTCGGTGGCGGTGGCGGCAGGGGCATCGGACGTTGGTGGTTCGACAGATGACATTGAACGAATTAGTGGGAAGTCGCCGTCGATCACTTCATTTTCTTGATCCGAACTCGAGTCCAATTCATCATCCACGGATCCTTGTTGGTGGTGGCAGTGGCTGGCGGCGGCAGCACCAGGGGCGACGCTGTAGACGGTGTCATCTTCGAAATCACAAACTTGAATTTCCAAACCGGGTTCTTGGTTGTTGGCGTTGTTGTTGTTGTTGGCGTTGTTGGCAGGGAGAGTAACAGTAGATGCGGACATTGTTGATTCGACTTTGTTTTTTGTTGGTTAACTGTATTCGATTTAATGGGGTTAAAGCATTTCAATTTTCCGTTCAAGAAAATAGGCACTTTTGTAAATGAAAAATGAAAAATGAAAAATGAAAAATACAAATAAAATCTATTATTTTATTATACTTATTATACTTATTGTAGCTGTTTACCTAAGATAATACGGCATTTCGTTTCGCCTCTCTAACGATTTGAACTTTTTCTTCGTGTGTATACTTGTTTAGTGGATCATCCATATTAGGGTCATAATTTTCCGGGTCGTCTAGCATTCCTTTGTTGGTGATAAGAACATCCATTACGGATACAAGTTTTGTAAGGTTATAGTATTCCCCATCTATGATTGTTTCTGATATTTGCTCTATTGTTATACAGTCTTCGGGATCATTGACAACGGATGTGCCGTCGGGGCTTGGATGCGGCATGTCGTGTTTTACTGTAACCCAATTAATGACACGCCATTTTGTATATGTATATGGCGAAGAACCCAATACATCACGCTTCCCTTCGGCGTCGCGACGTGTTCTATGAACCCAGATGAATGGCCTTCCCGATTTGATATTATTTTGATTGCGCCATTCTTCATATTTCAACCTAAATACCCAAATAGGCGCAAGTGTTTTGAATATAGCCTGGCGAAAGTATGGTTTACAACTGGAGCAATACTTGTATCCTAACCGGTTTTCGCAGTCGGTGCTCTCCCAGTGAATATCATCATCGCATATTTGAAAATCGCCACAACAATAACATTTTAATTGGTAAATCATAACCGCGCGAATCGGGTGTGAAAGTATTCCGCTTGTATACCACATTCTTTCTTCATTTGTATACAATTCAGGGTCGATGCGGCGATATGGTAGATCATGATTTCCTAGACGATGTTGGATAATGAATTTAGACGGGTCTGTCAGATGTTCCGGCGTAGTGTTGAAATTATAGAGCGGATTGATAGGCGGACGCGGCGGATTTAGAGTGTGTATCGATTCCGATACATCAGTTGTTTCGTCGTCTGGAACAGGGATATCAATTACTTTTGCCACAACATATCCACTCTCAGGATCTCTGGGGTTTTTTGCTAGCACATATCTTGCGGGTAATCCATTAATGTCTGTTTTTGTATAATCATAAGGGGCGTTGTGCGTATAGAGGTTCACGGATTGTGCTATGTCTTCCATTTTATTGTGAATTATTATTGATTGTGACGGACTGTGGTGTTATTCTGGTTTATTTATAGAATATATCATTATATTTATATCAATTTTTTGGAATCCGATATATTAAAAATCCAATATATTAGAAATCCAATATTTAGAATGAAAACTATATAAAAATAAAATGTTAGATTATATTATAAAATGACTTTGACCCCCTCTTTTTGTGGAACTGCTTCCATCACGCGTCCTAACGTGTCGATCTCCGGCTGCGTTAAGTTTGGACAATCTAGTGGCAATGCCCCGAGCGCCAAAGCTTACGTTTCCAACGGTTACGTAATGAACAACCAGGGTTATTTGGCAAATCCTAGTCGGTCTGCGCAAATTGCCGCCAACAATGCCGGTGCTCTTACTCGCGCCGAAGCCTCTCGCATGGGTCTGCCTCTTGGTGGACGTCGTTAAATCGTGGGTGAATTACGCATAAAACAAAATAACAAAACAAAACAAAACAAAACAAAACAAAACAAAATAAAAAAAACAAAATACAAATACAAAATATGATTATAATCATTGATTTTTTCAATGAGTATAATAGATTCGGGTAACTATACTATACTATATAAGAACTATTTTCTACTTTTACAGCAAGAAAATAATGTTCCTAACCCAAGAGTTGCGCCCATCACTACTAATATAAGTGGCATTATTATATATACTGATGTTATTAAATTTATACATCTTGATTTATTCTATAATTTAATTTTATTAATTTTATTAATATATTATGTATTAAAAATAAAATATTAGATTATACTATAAAATGTCTTTGAATCCCTCCAATCTTTCTCATCCCGCGTTCGCATCGGAGTCCCCTTCTGCGAAGTTGTCCTTCCACATTAACGCATTCAACGGTAACACCACGAATTTTAACCGCGGTCCTTCACCCAAGTCGGCATCTATTAGTCCTGTTCAACCACGCAATCCACCTTCATTTTCGCCGACTCTTGTATCGCGACCCGTCGGATCAATAATGCCTATGTAACTACACCTGAATTATTTTGGGGCTTTTTGTAAGAATGACTTGTCCTGGTATTTCCGTGCGCTTTACGTTATTAATTGGTAAGTAATTTACACTCAATTTTTGTAAGTTATTCACACCTTGTTTTGCGTTGTCTTTTACCAGAGTTGCTGCGCGGATGATCACTTCTCTTTCGTATATACCCGGCTTCACTATATTCGTGACGACGGCATGAGCACTTGGAAAATCCTTGAGATGAAACCACATCGCTGTTTGGGGTGATGTGCGAACTATTGTGTCATTTTCTTGTTGGTTTTTTCCTAAACGAATATGATAATTTCCGTTGAAAACTTCTGTATACATTTTTGGCGTGTTGGGGCGTGTTGGGGTGTTTGGGTGTGTTGGGTGCTTTTATAATTTAATATGTGAATATATTTACAATCAATTTTATATGTATATATACCATTTCATTGTGAGATATGAATAAAAATAGTGAAGAATTGAGAATCATTCCTTATACTGCTACATCTTTATCGGTTGTAGGACGATTCATATTTATGTTTTTACTTTATAAAAATAAAAGCACGAATAGTTTATCATTGATATTTTGTATTCTTAGTATCTTTTCGTCTGGGATGTGGATTTACTATAGCGTTCAGTCTAACGACACACCTATGATCGTGAGGAGTTCAATTGAGATTTCATTGCTGACGTTGTCTGCTATGTATATTGTTCGCAACAAAGTGAGACAGTATTACGAGTCTCTGCGAATATTGCCTTCTTGATTATTGGTTATTGGTTATTGGTTCTGAGATGACTTGGGCTTGGTTCAAATAGTCCATCGCATGTCGCCATTGCGGGAGAACATTGATACGGTTGCGGTTGCGGTTGCGGTTGGGGGTGAATTCTTGGTGATACCGACACAGACACAGGGCTGATTGGTGACGAATATGAATACGCATCTGAGTAAGAGGAATAATAAGTTCTTTCTTGCGTCTGCGTCTGACTTTGTTCTGCTTCACGCTCGAAATCTTTGATCTTCTGTTTCAAATACGTATTCTCCTCCTCAAGCATGTTAGCATAATCATGTATCCTAGCATGCTGTTGCCTTTCATCAGTGAATATTGAAGCCATATATGACAACTCGTTCCTTGTTGCTTGTAGTGTTTCTTCCAACTTGCGAATAATTTCTTGATATCTGGTTTCGGTTTCGGTTTCGGTTTCGTTTTGTCCGGACATTGTTGCTGTGTATGGAGATTGCTATATTTGATTTTTAGTAGTATTTTCGTTTCAATTTTACTGTTGATGTAATGTAAAAAAAAGTGTTAGTTCATAAACACATACATATTTTTACCTTACCTGCTGTTTCTTTTTAGCATTGTTGTCGTGTTAGTTAGCGGCCGCATTCGAAAGGCATACTGCCTTGGTCGTCGCACATTGCGATGAAATCGTGCTCGCGGCTTGTAGTCAGACGTGACATGATGCGCTCTTCTAGTAACTTGCGTTGCTGTTGTTGTTGTTTGCGGTCGGCGGTCGTGGCGGTGGCGGTATGGGAAGAAATACCCAAATCAATTGCCGCTTTTAGCGGATCTTCGGTGATTCCTTTGATGCCGACAATGTTGTCGATGATCCGTTGTGCTTCTTCAAGATTCTCGGTGATCCATTGGTTGTGGCTTTGTTGTTGAATGCGCTGCTCTTCGTGATGTTGATGATAGTAGTCGAGCTGTTCACGAAGTGCCTCGATTTCGGCGTGAAGATTGGCGGTTTCGGCCATTAAAGAATAGTATGCTTCCTCTTTAGCACGCGAAGATATAGACGTGGTTGAAGTCGGCGAGGGGGTTGATGGACAAGACGAATCGTCGGATTTGGCACAGGAAAACTGACGAGGTGACGACATTGATGATACTGTTTTGATTCTCTGTATTTGAATTTAATAGATTAAAATGTTTCAATTTTCCGAAGAATAATATCTGCTTATTATATATTATAATTAATACTAATTAATAATTAATTATATAGGATGGCGACTTTTAGAATAGATCTTAAAGACAATTATGATTTTGATTTAAGATCATTTAAAAGTTTTGAAGCATCTATTCAAAGATTACAACCACAATTAAATGATGACCCTACAAAAAAAGCAATAACGTTTTTACAAAAATATTTAAGTGGACAGAAATCATTAAAAGGTGTCAGTGTTCCTAGAAGAGAATTTTTTATGTCTGACCAATTTATAGATACTTTTACAAAGGAGTTAGAACTCCTTCAAGTAAAAGAGGCACCTGAGACATATCAAATATTAAAATCAGATCAACTCACTGAGTCAAAAAGCAGTATATCTATTTTTTTGGATACTGTATTTCGCAAAGAAGGAGGAGAAAGTTGGCGGAAAAATATATTTCAAAAAAATTTATTAGGGGATGGAACGCTGTGTAAGTATGTTCAACCAACCGTAAGTGCGGGTATTAATATTGATTACGATTACACGAACTTTAATGTCGTTCGGGAAAATTGGCCACAGTATTTAGCTTATGTTAATGGTTTAGAACCAGGAATAGGTCCTCAGATTAGACAGGATGCTGTTCCAAGTAAATTATTCAATTATGATTTTACTAGTAATGGGTTTATAAAGATGGGAAATTGTTATTTATGTGGAACAGCTATTGGGCGAGGGGGGCGGGAAGCAACTGATTTTAATCTTGCTAATTGTGAACATATTATGCCAATATTAAGTGCTTTACAAGCTTCCGATTTTTTTTTATCAAAAAATGAAGTATATGAGAAATTAAGTGCGATTAAAAATTCATTATCACAAGGTATTGTTCTTACAGCTCAACAACTAGATTATATAGATAAGTTACTTAAAAATTCCCCTGAATTTGCCTGGTCACATAAGTGCTGTAATATGTTAAAAAGTGACGTTGATTTTTTATACTTAGATACTAATAATGGCCAATATCAACCACACCTTGTTAATATAGACATTTATTTAACCTGGTTGTTTGATCCTATTAATAGTGTATTGTATGATTGTGGATTGATTACCAATCGAATGGGGGCGAATCTGGACTCAGCGAAAGTTATAGCCCGTGCATCTATAATGGAGCGTGTAAATCAGCTATGCCAAAGATTAAACACACAGAATGGACCACTAAATAATAATAATAAAAGAGATCTATTAAAAGTATACGGTATTTTTTTATTACTTCAACATTTAACATTAAAAACTATTAACACTCTAGTTGGACAAAATAAACTCGGTGGAGGATATAGTGTAACTAAAAAGAAACCAAAAAAAAATCATATTTTATCCGGTGGAATAGCTAGACTTGTTCGGGCAAATTCTGGTGACTTTTTATTTGACTCTGAAACAGGTAAAAAAAGTCATGGGAATATTAAAAGTCGGAATGAGCTTGAGACTGCTATTTATGGAAGTGAAGGCGCAAAAGAAGCTTTTTATTCTAAGGTTACCAGTTGGGAAACTGACGAAAAAACCCATATTAAACAGCAATGTCAAATTTTTGTTTATCAAATTACGGATGAAACTATAACAGAAACTAATAGCATTGATGATATAATTAGAAATAGATCTAAGGGCGTAGTTACTTATATAACTCAACATGGTGGTAAAATAACAGATTTGGAAAAACCATGGGCAGAAAGTATGTTTTACGACTATATGAGACTATTGTATACACGTAGAAAACTTACAGAATACCAGAGAAATTTGCAAGTAAATTTGAGTTCTTCATCACCAGATACGCTTTGTTTGTTTTGGATGGATATAATACCTGCTCATCGAAAGTTTTGTTTTGACTTACTTATAGCTGGTGTTGGTAACCCTGACCCTGCTATTCATTCTCAGTGTTATGACATAATTAAAACTACTCTCATGTTATGCTATGATTATGATGGAGATATATGTAATTATTTATCCAGGTCGCCAGGCCCTATAGTTATGGGAGCATTTACTCGAATTTGCGAAACCCCAGACGGAGTTTCATATATTTGGAGATTAATTCCACATTTTTTACAAATCAAAATAATTAATATAACAGATGAGACACAACGGAAGGCACTTCGTAAAGGTATATTTGATAATGTCAATACGGAGATTACTGAGAGCCTTAGTCAAATAGACACATTAACTACAGAATTTACCACACTTCAAAGTAAAATAGTTGAAGAAGTTAATTCATTCAAAAGGGTTGAAACTAATCCCAATGGTAGTTTATATGAATATTTTACTTATGAAGCAACCCTAACTACAATTTTAAAAGAAGTGGTAACCACACAGCAAGCAGCACAGCAAGCAGCACAGCAAGCAGCAGTGCTGATGCCGCAGCAGCAGCTGCGGGAGAGTGAGAGTCCACCAATGATACCACCACTCGGAGGAAAACTTATTCGTAAAAGAAAAACTACTCGGCGGAATGTTGTTGTTATTAAAAGAAAAAAACATAATAAATCTCGCAAGCATAAGACTCGCAAGCATAAGACTCGCAAGCATAAGACTCGCCGCCATAAACTTTATAAATTTGCCCGTTAGTTAGTTAGTTTGTTTGGTTTTATGTGTATATTTGTCCTCCTCTACCTACGATTTTTACAGCAGTTACAACTACACTTGTGTTTTCTAAATCTTCTCACTTGTCGCGCGTATGTATCATTATTGTCTGCGTTAATACAGCAAATCAGAATTGAAAATATAACAGTGAATGCTCCCGCCATAACAATTACCTCTTCCATAAATACTGTCATGGTTTGGTTTGTGTTGTGGTGATTGTTTTATTTGAGTAGCGTGTTGATTATGTCTATATTATGTATTATAGACATAAACGGCTTCAATTTTTTGATGACACACACACACACACACAAGGTGTATCCGAATAAAATAAAATAAAATAAAATAAAATAAAATAAAATAAAAAAGTGTTAGTTAACACACAACACATCTTACCTGATCTTACCTGATCTTACCTGATTTGCTTCCTGATTTGCTTGTCCGATTTAGTAGCCGCCGTCGCTGTCGCTGCCGCCGTAGAACTTCGGTTCTGGCATGTGGGCAACTTTTGTTCCGCGTGCGCCGATGTGTTTTTGTTCCGCGTTGATGCGGTTCCATTTCTGGTTGTGTTGCTTCATGGCTTCGCGTGTCGCATTCTGGAGATGCTTCTTGGGCAGGTTGATTTCGAGTTTGTTGGCAGAGAGAATCGCTGTGACTTCATTGGTGCGGTTGCTGTTCTCGGTCACTTGGAGAGGGACGAACTTTGCTTTCTTTTTGAGCTGTTGCTTGGCGATGCGTGCTTTTGCGGCTGCTCCCGCTACAGCTTTCTTCTTGGCGCTGAGCATGCCTCCGGCTGCCGCTGATGCCGTGATTCGCTCCTTTGGCTCCGTGACTTTGACAACTTCCAGCTGCTGGACATCGGCGTAGTCGTCACCGTCGCCGTTGGTTTTCATTTGCGCCAGTTCGCGTCTGTATTCGGCTTCATCAGCAATGGCTTCTTCGTCCCAGAGACCGCGCGTGTTTTCGATCCAGCGTTGCTCCTCCTCTTCTTCATCGTCGCTGTATGCGCGTCGTTGGATTTCCCTGTAGTGTGCCTCGCGTTCTTCCTCGGTCATTCCGGCGGTCGCCTTGCGATCTTGAATTGTTCTCATCACCCATGCCGCGTGGTCGATTGCGTCGTGAGTGTTGACGTAGGTGTAGTAGCAGCTGGGATCCGCAGTTCGTTGGTTTTGTGCCGCTTCTCCTTTTTCCAGAATTTCTCTCTCTTCGGCTGTCATTGGCAGACCCCATTTGTTGTTCGTGTTGACGGCGTTGGTCTCGGTCTCGGCGTCGTCCTGGTTGTCGTCGTAGCAGCCTCCGAATGCGCCGCGTTTGTTGACAGCAGAGCCACTCTCCTCCTCCTCCTCATCAGCCGAAGTAGGAGGCGATTGGTCATACCATTCTCTGAGAGCAACGATGCCTTGGCTCCATCGGAGTTCGGATTCGATTTGTTGACTGAGGCTCTTGTGAAAATCGACAACTTTGGAGAATTCGCTTTCAGCGTGGAATGCCTTGAGGTCGAGAACCTCACCATAGCCGAGTGGGATTTGCGACACGAGAGGAGCGCAGATGTCGATTCCGCGGATGCGGTAAGGTGCTTCCCCTTGGTTGCTGCTGGCGTAGTGTTCTTGGAGCGACATTTCCGCGTTTCGAAATTCAACTGCGGCATGAGTTTGGAGCGTCTTCAATTGTTTCTTGCGTGTCAGGTATTCGCGCCTGATGTCGGCGCGCATTCTTCGCAGGAACTCTTGCTTGTCATAGGCTTGCTTGAGATTGAATTTCTTCTTGTATTCATCCTCCAATCGTTTGTAGGTCTCCTGTGTGTGGGGGTCAGAAAACACACGCATTCCGAATTCACTCGTTTCCTTGGTGAAGATTTGATCGGCGGTGTTGTTGGCAGTGTTGGCAGTGTTGGCAGTGTTGGCAGTGTTGGCAGTGTTGTAGTTTCCGGACATTTTGATGATTCGTTGTTTGTTTGTTGGATCGCTGTATTCTATTTATTGGATTAATATCATTTCAATTTTCCGTTTTGAGAAAATACGGCCTTGGAAAATATAAATAGAAAATATAAATAGAAAATATAGATATAAAATCTAACATACATTATAATACAATGAAGAATTATACAAGCCTTGTGCCTAGTCCTGGGACGAGTCCTACTACAAATTATATACGATTTCAAAATGATGGTAAGGTTGGTAACAGTGGTAACGGTGATCGAGGAGGCGGAGGCGGGGGCGGTGGAGGACTTGGTGGGTTGGCGGACAACCTTGGCTTACAGAGATTGGAAAAACTCGATGAACGCATTCGTCGGGAGAATATAGGAAATTCGGGAAATAATATATCAATAATTCCACCATACGATGATAATGGCGATGTTGTTATGAATGGTGTAGTTTATAAAACAACCGTTGTTCCTTTTTATTATTGTATTATAGATCTTATAATTATTAATGATATATATGTTGATATTATAGATAATACCAGCGACGAGACAAAGAAGACAATTCTCGCAAGTGGAAAAATACGTAAATATCGTTTAAATGGTTCAAAAACGGATTACAATATATATGTCGAATTCGCTAATGAGAATGTATATCATGTTAATAAACGCGGTATTGTCATGAGAATGAAGGTGTCTCAAGATATGAGAAAACTTATTATAAATACTATGGTAAATTTTGTTGGGGATGGTAATAATATTAATAAGGGGGACGAATCTGCGAAATCAGGGGTAGACGGCAGCGGCAGAGTTGAGAGAGGCGGAAGAGGAGCAAAGGGAGGATGGTTCGGGTGTCTCTCGTGTTTTAAATCTTAGAATGATCAATAATGATCAATAATGATCAATAATGATCAATAGTTACAAAATTGTGTCACGGTGGTTACAAAGTCGAACAAGTGGCGAAGTCCTGGATGTTTGTTGTGGGATTAAAGGATTATGAAAAACGCGATGAACGGGAGATGCGGGAGAATTGCTTTAATTCACGGGACATAAATAGAAAATAGAAAATAGATTATGAGATAGAAAAAAATAAAAAGAATAAAAAGTGTTAGTATATGAGATCGCACATAATTATACTTACCTTATAATATGATACCGTGTAGTGTCTGCCGTTTAGTGTTTGCCGAGTTCCTAGTGTGCTTCGACCAGCGCGTTGAACTCGATTTCTCTGTAGAGCATCACAATGAACTCGTCGACGTAGTCTACGACAGAGTGTGTGTTGAAGTCATCGGAAATACAGCGACACATTCTGCCAATTGTTTCAAACGTGTTTTCGAGGGTTTCGATCGGCGTCGTGTGATACTCCGGATGAGGGCGCCAGGCGCGGGCTTGTCTTTGGTTTTGATCTGCCCTGAGATTTTGTAATGCTTCGTAAATGATCAACACATTCTCTTGCCAGAAGTTTTGTAGATTTGGGGAGGATAAAGAATACTCGGCACTTATGAACCGTTCCCAAACGATTTTGATTTCAAATGAATCGATCAGTTTTCTTTTGGTGTTGGCAGTGGCAGTGGCAGTGGCGGTGGTGGTGTCGTCTTCTTGTTTGGTTCCGACTGTGCCCAAGTCGGTGTATTGTTCCACAAATGTCAATCGAGAGCGCATGAATTCGAAACTGGTTGCGACCGCGGTATAACGTTTGTTTGATGTTGGGTCAGGCGTCGGGTTCCAGGGGTCAAACACCACTCGTTTGTTATTGTAGTTACAGTTACCGGCATTGAATTTCTTTGAGTATCCTGTTCCGTAGATGAGTATCGATCCGTCATCGGTTGTTTCGAAACCGTCGCTGTCCGTGTCGTTGTCGCTGTTATATCCGGCTCCGTAATCGGGGGTCTTGCGCCTGTATTTTGTCGGCTGGCATTGGTGAGCTTCGCGCTGATGCGGTTCTTCCTTGACGAGTTTCCATTTCTCGTATTCACTTTCTGCGATTTCGCCATTCTCCAAGAAATACCTGAGGGGGTCATTAGGGTTGTAAACAGAGGCGGACGGGGCCGATGTGGCCGATGGAGCTGATGGGGCTGATGGGGCGGATGGGGCGGATGGGGTCGGGACGGCTTCTGCCGTCACTAGAGGCGCTAGCTGAAATGCTCCGGCTCGAGCTAGAGCGTTGTGGGTTTGGAGCAGTTCTCCGTATTCGCTGTCGTCGCTGTCCCAATAGTTGTCTAGGCCTTCTTTCATCCAGTTAGGTGTTGGAGGCGTCATCGAGCATTCAGAGCTGTAATAACAGGTGTTGCCACCACTAAGCCAACATACTTCATCCAAGCATTCGCTTGTGTATTCCCAGTCAAGTCTATCTTGTGATGCTTGAAACGGAGAAACATACGGTGTCTGTTGGGTTTGTCTTTGGTTAGATTCCATTTTGTTCTTCAAATTGATGCGTGTCGAGGTTGTTGTTGTTGTTGTTTTCTTTGCTGTCGCTGTATTTTATTTATTGTAATAATATTGTTTCAATTTTCCGATGGATTATTATTACATATAGATCCATTATCCATATATAAATATATAACACAAAAATACATAACACAAAAACATATAAATATATTTTATATGATGTATATACATATATATCATATCATATACGGATTTTGCTTGATAAATGAATAACTATATAGTAAAGCCTAAATTTTGGATTAATCGACCGCACGAGGGTCCGGAAGAATTTGAGTTTGACTTGGTGGGGGTCACATTTTCTGATGGGGTGGAGCGGTTAATTTGTAAGTCGGATATTGTTCCGTTGAGTTATACGCCATGTGTAGTTTATAATATAAATGAAATGATGGGATCGTGTTATGAGATAGGGAGTTATAAAAAGGATGGGGATAAATATGTGTTTATATCGATGGATTAGGGTGCGTAGGTGCGTAGGTGCGTGGGTAGCGTATAAATAATTAGTTATTATTATGAAATAAAAATAATATTTGTGATATATCTAGAATAATTAGAATAATTATCATAGATGTTGATATGACGTTATTTGAAAGTTGTATATTATACCCAGCACAATATAATTTTATATGGCGTGTATCTTTTGTATCGGCATTTTCGTCTGCCTATGCTGTATATCGCGGGCATTATAATTTGGCTATTGTGCCAAGTAGTGTTCTTCTGACGTCGCTTAATTATTGGCGACTACCTACGTATGGATGGCGGCGGAATTTAGATATTGCCTGTGTATGTAGTGCTTTAATATATCAAAATATCCGCGCGTATAGAATGTCAACCGCTGTGCCATATTATCGAATAATGGGGATCGCGTCATTGTTATACCCGATGAGTATTTATTTGTATAAAAAAAAGTGCTACTGGGGATCAACTTATGCGCACTGTATGTTACATGTTATAGCAAACATAGGAAATGCGGTATTATATAGCGGCGACAGGGGTGACGGAGGAGGTGAAGGGGGGTGGCATCCACCAAGATGGAGCGCTGCGGCGTTTTGCCCATTTAGCTATCCGTGTTTTTTCAGGGGACATATAGTATGCTCGATATGATGCTACGGCGTCTCCAGATGGATCTTTGTATTGGTCAGGCATTGCCAATGCGAAAGGTGTCAGGCCGCAAGATTCAGGGGATGGGAACAAATGATCTGCCGGGATATTTTGGCGAATGATTTGCGCGACTTGGTATGATTTGTGGATTTTGGATTCTGGGTGAGCGTATCGATATTTCCACTCAGCGTGAAGGGCGTCAATGTGGTCAAGTGTCCAGATGAAATTGGCACGGGATGTGCGGCACCAGATTGTGACGGGATGATTCTTGTGGGCGAGTTTGTAGAGTTGTTCGTCGAGGTCGGGGTCAAGATGAGGATCAGGAATAAGAACGCGGACGGCCGTTGACAGCATTTGGACGGCTTCAAGGAGGATTTTGTGGATATGTTTATCCATCATTTCTTCGGCGGCTTTGGCGGGATCAATGGAGAGGATGAATAGATTCATTATGTTGATGGTGTGTGTCCGATTAACTGCTTCTATTTTTTGAGGATTAAAACGTTTCAATTTCCCAAAAAAAATATTTTTGTGATGGGTCGTAAAATTGAAATAAAAATGTATGAGTATCTCGAATATAGCAAGCAAAAGCAAGTAATTATACCTCGTTGTTCCGTATCAAGAAATGGCATCTAAAAATGGCGTATCATCTGAGTCGTCTGAATTGTTTGACAGAGAAATGAAGAAGATGCGTGGTGACATGAGGATAAAAATGAGGGCCATGGCGAGAATGAATGCGGCGGCGAAGAGAGGAGGAAGAGACGGAAGAGACGGAAGAGACGAAGGAAGTGTGGCGTGTTTCGACATGAGCGACATGACCGACAAAGATATAGCAATTGTGTGTGAAGAATTGTGGGTAGATATTAAGTTATGGGTGGGACACGATACAAACCTGTATTCTTGTGGTGAAAAAGCGCGACTGTTTATTTTGCGCAACTGGATGGCGATGTTGTATGTTGTATTGTTTATGATTGTGTTTCGATGGTATGTAGGTGGTGGAAAGGATGCGTGTGCTTACGGTGTTGGGTGGGGTGCTTTCAGTTTTGTGTGCGAAATGATGCGCTATATTGGTGAAGTTTTCATGGGAGTGTTGCTTGGTATTTGTGGATGGTGTTGTGGAGTGTTGCCGGTTATTGTCTGTGGATGTTTCTATGAATTGTTAAATGAAGATGATTGTGATGAAACCAATGCTGAAATAAAGTAAAATAAATGAAGTGCCGTGTATGTGTGTGTATGTGTGTATGTGTGTGTGTCTGGTTGTTAGTATACTTTTTTAAAAATTTTTATAAGTATTATATATAAACATTATGTATCTTACAAAGTATCTTAATAAAAGAGGGTATAAAAATTTCGAAGGTTACTGTCAACTTGAAAAAAAACAAGTTGAAGATTTGATCAGTCTAACAAGAAAACCGAACATTAATGTTATGGAAATAGGTTTTAATGCTGGACACTCTGCCGAGGTTTTTTTACGAACAAATCCGTCTCTTACTCTAACATCTTTTGATTTAGGCATCCACGATTATACTCTCGCAGGAAAATGTTTCATCGACAATAGTTATCCAAAAAGGCATACGCTTATTTTAGGTGATTCTACCATGACCATCCCAAAATATATTTATGATAACGACATTGAAAATGATACGGACAACACAAAAAAATTTGATGTTATTTTTATTGATGGGGGGCACGATTATAAAATAGCCAAAGCAGATGTTACCAATTGTATGAAGCTTGCTCACAAAGATACTCTTGTTATTTTAGACGACACGATATTTACAAAAGGATGGGAGCAGTCATATACGATTGGTCCTACACGTGTATGGTTAGAAAGTATTTCGGGAACAGAAACAGGCAATAATATAATTACCGAAATTAAACATATCGATTATAGTCCAGGTCACGGTATGTCTTGGGGGAAATATAACTTGGTATAGTTAGTTATTTAGTGTGTATGGCGTAGTGGTGAGGCGCAGCTAAAGAAAAAAGTAAAAAAATACTTACCTTGATTACCTGATTTTGTCGTTGTTGTGTCCTTGTCCTTGTCCTTGTCCTTGTCCTTGTCCTTGTCCTTGGTTTAGCTACATTCCTCGCCGTGATCATATTGGTATCCGTTGTGGCAATCTTCTTCCCAGTATTCGTCGCTGTCGTAATCGGAGTATACAGGAGAAACCGGTTGCTGCCCCTGTTCTTCATACTCGGCTTCTAGCTCAGCTTGTCTCTGTTCGATATACTTGATCTCTGAAGGAGACAATGAGCAGCAGTCGTAGCACTCGTATGTCCCTTGTGGTTGAGAAGGGTCAGCGTAAGACACGGAAAAGCCGCCGAGTTCTCCTTCAATGAGCTTGTCGCATTTTGAACAGATCGGAGTGGTATTGGGGTCAGCAGTGCTCTTTTGGCTGGGGGGAGGAAGAAGAGCGTTGGTAATTTCGCCGCGAATTGATTCGATTTCGGCAAACACGCCGCCAAATTGGAGCGACAGGTTGGCAAGTCTCTGGTCCAATGATGCCATGACGGCTTGGAGGTTGTGGTTGTCTCTCATTTCGTTTTCCGCTGTGTCGTCATCCTCCGTGATGATTTTGCGACGTTTTGCTGGCGGGCATTCGTCGTCATCTGATTTCCGACTGCGGACCTTGCCAATTGAGCACCTGTGGGATGAGGATGAAGATGATGATTGCGGCTGCGGCTCCTCGGGATGGCAACACTTTGCGGCATTTTCTTCTGACTTGATCTTCATTTCGGCAATCATTTCGCGGTGCTTTTGTGACAGCTTGACGTGTTTCCAAACCTGGCAATGAAGTAGAGACGGTTTCACGGTTTCATAGCCCAATAGGCCACCTGTTTCCAGATACACACAGTCCATCAGCTTTGACATGATTGCCGGAATGCTGGGGGCACGCGTATTTGTTGGATTGGGTGTCACGACCATGGGAGCGTCGTCGTCGTCTTCATTGCGAGAAGGCTTTGGAGATGAGAAGCTGAATTGAAGCATATCGGCGATTTTCCAGAGAGGCATTTGTCCTTTGTGTTCAATGTAAGCAAGTGAGAGTTCTTGAAGTTCTTGTTCTGTCCATTGATGTCTGCGCATTCCGGGACGAGAACCGAATGACGAATTGGTTCCGGCGCGAACAATGCGACGAAGGGTGGCGGTGTTGAATGTAGTAGTTGACATTTCTGATTTTCCTGTTTGTCGAGTTGAAAGTTGATACGAGTTCGGGGTTTGCTTGTTGGGCACTATATTCGATTTACATGATTATAATCATTTCAATTTTCCGATGTGCGAAAATGGAAATGGAAGCGGGTGGTGTAGGGGCTAAATCAAAAATGGTTATATCGTTTATCGTTTTTTTGTCATGTTTTTGCGACCATATTTACAATGTTGGCGTTGTGAGAAACCTTTCGGGTGTTTACAGTCGATGCTGCGTTTATATTTAAGTGACCATTTGTGGCGGCGGCGGGTTTTGGTTTTGCGGGTGCGGGTTTTGCGATTCATACGAAATGATTTATTTTGTATAACCTATATATAACATACATATATAACATACATATAAAATATATATAAAAAAAGTGGTTTTAAGCCACAACACCACTAAACTATTTCGGGGTCTTCGAATTACTTACCCGCGCCTTACAACTTTTGGTTCATCCATCAATGTTGTGCGATCAATCGTGCCTGTGTGTCGCGACGGAATCATGTGTTTGAGTTGTTTTTTGGTGGGGCCAAATGTTGGGTCGCTCATTTTGACGTAGAGATCCGGGTGCTGGAAAACGTGACTTTCCACTAGAATGTCGAGATGTATATCCGGGGTCATCATCGCAGGCATCAAGAAACCGAACATGAGCGCAGAAGTTTCGTCTCCATCGTTATAAGCGAGGCTTTTTGTCTTGTTGATGATGGTATTCATGTAACGCTGGTTGAATCCAAATACAGCCATGTATTGAGGAGAGATGATGCGTGCGGCGCGTAAGATGAAGCGATACATCTCGTGAACTATTTGAACAGTCTGGACGTATATTGGGGAGTCTTTGCGAATATGAGAGTCGCGCCAGATTGAAGGGCACTGGTTTCCTGGACCCGCAAAACTCTTTGTCGCATCCGATACACCACGCCATATATCAACCGCTGAAATGAATTGGCGACACGCTATGACATACGTGTAATGAACCATGAACACCCAGTTGTTGTCTTGCGGCGATGCGAAAACATCATTGGCGGTAATTTCGCCCCGGCGGACGCGCAGGACTTGATCATCCAGGTTGGTCCATCTTGCTGCTGCCGTGGTGGGGATGTCAGGGTTTCCGATCAGTTCCAGGCACTTTTCAGCGTAATACATTGCCGTGTGATATTCGATAGGACCGCCGCGTGTGCTACATGGGCGACTCATACTCATCTGCGAATGCGTTGTCAAAGGAACACCGCTTGGATTTTCCGCGTCAAAACGGCGTTCTGCTTCTGCTCGTAGTTCACGCATGCGGGCCTCTGGCACACATTGATGAGGGCGTTCGTGTTTGATATAGGGCGCAGAGATTTGTTGGGCGCAGGCCATGGATCCGGTTGCGCGGCGCAAAATGTATTGAATCATGCGGTGATGAAGAATAGTGGCGACAGAGGCGATGTGTCCCTTTTCTGCGCTAAACCGGACAGCAAGAATTGCTGCGAAAGATGCGAAGGCGGTAACACGGGTGCGCTGGTAAATTTTGAGGGCACTGATTTCGGTCACTTGTAGCCTGGATACTGCGTGGGCGATACATAGAGATGCGTCCATGAGCGGGCGCTGAATGTTGCGAATAGCTTGTTCTCTGTATTCATCGCAAATCAAGCGACGGAGTTTGAATCCAACAAGACCGGTGGTGTCAAAACGTGGGGCAGGTGTGGGTTCGGCGGACTTGATGGGAGCAAGCGTCCCTTCCTTGATCGCACGAGCGTGGACATCGGCGCGAATCTGTTCGTATCTGGCTGTGAAACTTTGGCAACATTCTTCATCATGTCCTGGGATGGGATGAGGGTTTGCCGAGCGTATCTCTTTGGTCTCGACGTGGACAAGAATGAGTCCGTATTTGGGAAGTTCGCCGGACGCAAGTTGTTGGCAACGCAGTTTGCGCCTTTGGCATCGGCTATGATAGCGTTTGTTGCTCCACACGTATGCGAATCCTTCACGAGTCGCCTCGGTTGCCATTTTCGATTCATCTTCAAATACTTGATCGATCGGATACGGGTAAATTTCTGTCTCTGAAATCTGGCTCTTTGGAGAATGAGGCACCGCCTTTTCCCGGTCTGAGTCGTCACCCCACATCCGGAAGGTGGTATTGAAATAATCATTCTTGCGGCGAAAGTAGTGAACTGTGATCAAGTCTCCGCGACTGTTGACGTATTGAACCGACTCGTGGCTGCTTCCAACGTGGCAGCAGCATGTGTCGGCGCTTGACTCCTCAAGGCAACACGACTTGATGAATCTTTGTTCAAGGGGGAGTTGTGTTGGATCGAAGTTCATGACGCCGATGCCAACTCCGCGCACGATGACTGTTCGTTTTGGGTGATACGGTGGGAGAGCGAATTCCATTTTGGCGAGCAAATGTTGTGAGCGTTCGTAGTCCAACTCGATGGGCGGACGCTCGGGTGCGGGTGCGGGTGTGGGTGCGTCATAAAGATGGACAAGTTTCTCAATGTTTCTGCGTTGACAAAGAAATCTTGACACTGCTGTCGAAGCAGTTTTGTGATGGAGGGCGGTGAGTGCGGCGTGGTATGGGAGTGTGGAGTTACCTTCTTCATATACCTGTTTGAAGTCTTCGATGAGATGATGGGCGCGGTAGGTGGTGGCGGTGGCATTTTTGAATACGCGAAATCCGTCGTGCGTATACATATAGTTGTGTTCACCGCAGCATGCCGAAGAACGGCGAACACTTTCGCAATTAACGCGGGCGCGTTCAGCGATATCCTTTTGTGCTTGAGTTTGTGACTTGGAGAATGAACGGGAAAACATTTCGAGAAAGTTGATAAAGTTTGACGACGTATGGAAACACTATGTATGATTTTTGTAGAGAATTATTCATTTCAATTTTCCGATATAATATTTTGTCTCCGTAATTAATGGGTGTAAAAAAAATGTAAATGGTTTTTAATTGATATCGCTACATAAACCATTAAACGATTGTGTTGTTGTGAATGTTTATTGTGTTACGAGAGTGCGCGTGCGTCTCAGACTTATTTGCCATGCTGGATTTAGAATACCTTTGTGATTTCGCCACCTCAGCAGGAGATGATAGGTGATGCTAGGTTTGGTTGCGGATTGAAGGACGATTGTGTTTCCGTTTTTGATGGAGTGGAACTTGATATCGGACATTTCTTCCTGTGTGATCGTGTCGTGGTGAAATTGCCCGTTCTTCCAAAGGATGTAATGTTTATCTGTTTGGTCCGCGACGAGTTTGTTGGTGAACGCATTCACGTCGATTTGGCTGCCATATAGGGCGAGATATTGTGCGATGGATTCGTCAACAAGGGCTGATTTCTCTTTTTTGAATAAGATATCCTCGCGCTCCTTTAGTTGTGCGAAGAATGGGAGGTCTTTTGTGTCAGTTTTTGTTACCGAATTTAGGTATTCGGCTAGGGGTGGTATCGGTAGTTCAGCGAGAGCGAGCTTGATGTCGTCGGCGTCGTTGGGGTTGCGGCCTGTGTCGATGGCGACATATTTTGTGAGGTAGTTGGTGTAGTAGAATTCGTCGTAGGTTGGGATGGCGGCGGGAAATAAACTGTATTTCGCTTGGAGAGACAGGAATTGTGGTAATTCGTTAACACGCGCGGCATTGTATTTGAATTCCGCTTTTTGTTTTGTAAGTGTAGCGCCTGTTTCATCGTCGATGAATGTAATGTCGGCATCATAGTTGAAAAGCCTGCCTGCTTTTAGATCTACTTTGATTTTGTGGCGGGGGGTGGTGTCGGCGGTGGTGTCGGCGGTCTGGGG
>Ga0315899_10000124_pt1 | contig 92485 bp, 84 predicted proteins | sample LakEriMetagenome_2_FD_203518 | JGI IMG/M metagenome (GOLD analysis project Ga0315899, IMG submission 203518) | Freshwater fungal communities from buoy surface, Lake Erie, Ohio, United States - Buoy 4 MA112 | ecosystem: Environmental > Aquatic > Freshwater > Lake | place: USA: Lake Erie, Ohio... | reverse complement strand
CGTAGGTGAAGCCTCCGACGACCTCGATGCCTTGCTCCTCGATCGCCTTGGCGAGCGCGCGGATGCCGAGGCCGCTGGCCGATTCGGACTTCCAGTCTTCGTCGATGATGATGACGGGGAAGCGGAACTTCATCGCGGGGGCTCTCCGGAGGCGGGGCGGGGTCGCGCCGGCGAACAGGGCGCGGCAGCGGGCGGGTCGGGCGTGATTGAAGCACACTTCCGCGGGCGCCGGCGGCGCGTGGCGCCGGTAGAATCCGCTCAAGCGTGCCACCGCCACGGTGGCGGTTCCTCACCGTTGCGTCACGATGCCGATCTCGCTGCAGGACAAGCTGGTGGTCGCGATCTCCTCGCGCGCGCTGTTCGACTTCGAGGAGGAGAACCGGCTGTTCGAGGCCGGCGACGACCACGCCTACATGCGGCTGCAGCTCGAGCGCCTCGACGTGCCGGCAGCGGCCGGCTGCGCGCTGCCGCTCGTGAGGAAGCTGCTCGCCTTCAACCGTGGCGGTCGGCACCGCGTCGAGGTGGTGATCCTGTCGCGTAACGACCCGGCGAGCGGCATGCGCGTGTTCCGCTCGGCGGGCTTCCACGGGCTGCCGATCGAGCGCGGCGTGTTCACCCGCGGGCGCGCGCCGTACGGCTACCTCGGCGCGCTCGGCGCGCACCTGTTCCTGTCGGCCAACGAGGACGACGTGCGCGGCGCGCTCGCGGCGGGCTTCCCGGCCGCGCGCGTGTACCCGGACTCGGCACGCGCCGGCGGCTCGCATCCGCAGGAGGTGCGCATCGCGTTCGACGGCGACGCGGTGCTGTTCTCCGACGAGGCCGAGCGCGTCTTCCAGGGCGAGGGGCTCGACGCGTTCCAGCACCACGAGCGCTCGCGCGCCGAGCATCCGCTGATGCCGGGCCCGTTCGAGCCGCTGCTGCGCGCGCTGCACGCGCTGCGGCTCGACGCCGAAGCCGACGGCGCGATGCGCATCCGGACCGCGCTGGTCACCGCGCGCAGCGCGCCCGCGCACGAACGCGCGGTACGCACGCTGATGGCATGGCAGGTCGAGGTCGACGAGGCGATGTTCCTCGGCGGGCTCGACAAGGGTCCGTTCCTGCGCTCGTTCGAGCCGGACTTCTTCTTCGACGACCAGACGCGGCACTGCGAGTCGGCGGCGGCGGCGGGGCCGACGGGGCATGTGGTGCACGGGGTGGCGAACTCGGCTCCTGGCCGTACGCGGTGAAGCGGGCCGCGAGCCCGGCGCGTGCGCCGGACTCGTGTCCAGGTCAGCGCTTCTTCAGGGCAGCGAACGCCGCCTGCATTGCGGTCGGCGCCTGCGGGCCGCGCGGCGCGGCGCCACCGGGCCTCGGCGCGGCCGACGGCTGACGCGGCGAACCGCGCCCTGCTTCGCGGGGAGGACGATCGGCATGCCGGCGCGGCGCTGCGTCGCGGCCCGGCTCGTCGTCGAGCCGCATGGTCAGCGCGATCCGCTTCCGCTGCGGGTCGACCTCGAGCACCTTGACCCGGACGATCTGGCCGGCCTTGACCGCCTCCCGCGGGTCGCGGACGAACTTCGCGGACAGCGCCGACACGTGGACCAGGCCGTCCTGGTGGACACCGATGTCGACGAACGCGCCGAAGTTCGCGACGTTGGTGACGATGCCCTCGAGCACCATGCCGGGCTGCAGGTCCGAGACCTTCTCGACGCCCTCGCGGAACGTCGCGGTGACGAAGTCGCCCCGCGGGTCGCGACCCGGCTTCTCGAGCTCGACGAGGATGTCGCGCACGGTGGGCACGCCGAAGCGCTCGTCGACGAACGCGCCGGGCGACAGACCGCGCAGCAGGTCGCGATTGCCGACGACGTCGGAGGCCGGACGGCCGAGCGCCGCGAGGATCCGCTGCACGACCGCGTAAGCCTCCGGGTGGACCGCAGACGCGTCGAGGGGGTCGTCACCGCCCTGGATCCGCAGGAACCCGGCCGCTTGCTCGAAGGTCTTGTCGCCGAGACGTGGCACCTGCTTCAGTGCCGCTCGGCTGCCGTACCGTCCGTGCGCGTCGCGGTGCGCGACGATGCGCTCGGCGATCGACGGGTTCAGACCAGAGACGCGCGCGAGCAGCGGCACGGACGCGGTGTTCACGTCGACGCCGACCGCGTTGACGCAGTCCTCGACGACCGCGTCGAGGCTGCGCGCGAGGCCCCGCTGGTCGACGTCGTGCTGGTACTGGCCGACGCCGATCGACTTCGGGTCGATCTTGACGAGCTCGGCGAGCGGGTCCTGCAGGCGGCGCGCGATCGACACCGCACCGCGCAGGCTGACGTCGAGGTCCGGGAACTCGCGGGCGGCGAGCGCCGACGCCGAGTACACCGACGCTCCGGCCTCGGAGACGACGACCTTGCGAAGGCCGAGCTCGGGGTGCCGCTTCTGCAGGTCGCCGGCGAGCCGGTCGGTCTCGCGCGATGCGGTGCCGTTGCCGATCGCGACCAGCGCGACGCCATGTCGTGCGGCGAGCTTCGCGAGGGTCGAGACGGTACCGTCCCAGTCGCGGCGCGGCTCGTGCGGATACACGGTCGCGGTGTCGAGGAGCTTGCCGGTCGCGTCGACGACCGCGACCTTCACGCCGGTGCGCAGGCCGGGATCGAGGCCCATCACCGCCTTCGGACCCGCGGGCGCGCCGAGCAGCAGGTCCTTCAGGTTCGCGGCGAACACGCGGATCGCCTCGGCCTCCGCGTCCTCGCGCAGCCGCCCGAAGAGCTCGCTCTCGAAGTGCAGCTGCAGCTTCACGCGCCAGCACCAGCGCAGCACATCGGCGAGCCAGCGGTCGGCGTGCATCGAGCCGTCGAGCAGCACCGCTCCGAGGCCGACGAGGCCGGCGAGCTTCGTCACGCACGGATGCGGCACCAGTGCGTCGCGCTCCTCGCCGAGGGACATCGACAGCGACAGCACGCCCTGCTGTCGGCCGCGGAACAGCGCGAGCGCCCGGTGCGACGGCACGCCGCGCAGCGGCTCGGCGTGCTCGAAGTAGTCGCGGAATTTCTCGGCATCGGCGCCCCCTGCGGCACCCTCGGCTCGCTTCGAGGCGATCGAGCCCTCGTCCCAGAGGAACGTCCGGAATGCGTTCAGCACCTCCGGCCGCTCGGCGAAGCGCTCGCACAGGATGTCGCGCGCGCCGTCGAGCGCGGCCTTCGCATCGGCGACGCCGCGCTCGGCCGACACGTATGCGAGCGCTGCGTCCTGGGGCACGAGGTCGCGGTCCGCGAGCAGCGCGTCTGCGAGTGGCTCGAGGCCCGCCTCGCGCGCGATCTGCGCCTTCGTGCGCCGCTTGGGCTTGTACGGCAGGTAGAGGTCCTCGAGCTCCTGCTTCGTCGACGCGGCGTCGATCGAGGCTGCGAGCGCGTCGGTGAGCTTGCCCTGCTCGGCGATGCTCGCGACGATCGTCGCGCGCCGCGCCTCGAGCTCGCGCAGATAGGCGAGCCGCTCCTCTAGCGTGCGCAGCTGCGTGTCGTCCAGACCGTCGGTGGCTTCCTTGCGGTAGCGCGCCACGAAAGGGACGGTAGCGCCGCCGTCGAGCAGGTCGACCGCGGCGTCGACGCGCGACTGTGCGACCGCGAGCTCGGTCGCGATCCGGGCACGGACGCGGCGCTCGGCACCCGCGTCCGGTACTGCGCCGTGTGGCCCGCGCCCGGTTCCGGCCGCCACCGACGGGTCCGCGGAGACCGGCTCGGACACGCCGCTCGGAGAGGTACTGGACATCGGAAGGAACGAAGGGGGTAGGGGCCGCGGATTGTGCCACACCCCCTCCTGCGGCCGCTCCCGCCGCAGCTCAGTGCACCGTCCTCTCGAACACGAACCGCCCGCCCTCGAAGTCCACCGGCACCACGTCCTTCGGCGCGTACTTCCCTTCGAGGATCGCACGCGCGACCGGGTTCTCGATGTGCTGCTGGATCGCGCGCTTCAGCGGCCGCGCGCCGTAGACCGGGTCGAAGCCCACCTTCGCGATCTCGTCGAGCGCGCGGTCGGTGACGGTGAGCGCGAGGTCGCGCTCGTGCAGACGCTGCTCGAGGCGCTTGAGCTGGATCCGTCCGATCGAGCGGATGTGCTCCTGCGCGAGCGCGTGGAACACGACGATCTCGTCGATGCGGTTGATGAACTCCGGCCGGAAGTGGCGCTTCACCTCGCCCATCACCGCCTCCTTGATCAGGTCGGGATCGGTGCCGTCGGCGCTCATCCGCTGGATCTCGTGCGAGCCGAGGTTGGAGGTCATCACGATCACGGTGTTCTTGAAGTCGACGGTGCGGCCCTGCCCGTCGGTCATCCTGCCGTCGTCGAGCACCTGCAGCAGCACGTTGAACACGTCCGGGTGCGCCTTCTCGACCTCGTCGAACAGGATCACGCTGTAGGGCTTCCTGCGGACCGCCTCGGTCAGCGAACCGCCCTCGTCGTAGCCGACGTAGCCGGGGGGCGCGCCGATCAGCCGCGACACCGAGTGCTTCTCCATGAACTCGGACATGTCGATCCGGATCATGTGGTCCTCGCTGTCGAACAGGAAGTTCGCGAGCGCCTTGCACAGCTCGGTCTTGCCGACGCCGGTCGGCCCGAGGAACAGGAACGAGCCGTACGGCCGGTTCGGGTCCGCGAGGCCGGCGCGCGAGCGTCGGATCGCATCGGACACGAGGCGTACGGCCTCGTCCTGGCCGACCACGCGCGCGTGGAGGGTGTCCTCCATCTTCAGCAGCTTGTCGCGCTCGCCCTGCATCATCTTCGAGACGGGGATGCCGGTCGCGCGGGAGACGACCTCGGCGATCTCCTCGGCGCCGACCTCGGTGCGCAGCAGCTTGTGACGCGGCGCCTGGTCCGTACCGCCCTTTCCGGACTCGGCCTTCTGCGCATTCGCCAGGCGCCCCTCGAGCCCGGGCAGCCGGCCGTACTGGATCTCGGCGACCTTGTCGAACTGGCCCTTCCTCTGCAGGTCGGCCATCTGGACGCGCAGCTGCTCGATCTCGGCCTTGATCGCGGCCGAGCCCTGCACCGCGGCCTTCTCGGCGCGCAGGATCTCCTCGAGGTCGGCGTACTCCTTCTGGAGCTTCGCGATCTCCTCCTCGATGAGGCCCAGGCGCTTGCGGGACGCCTCGTCGGTCTCCTTCCTGACCGCCTCGCGCTCGATCTTGAGCTGGATCAGCCGGCGGTCGAGCCGGTCCATCGACTCGGGCTTCGAGTCGATCTCCATCTTGATCCGCGCGGCGGCCTCGTCGATCAGGTCGATCGCCTTGTCGGGCAGGAACCGGTCGGTGATGTAGCGGTTCGACAGTTCCGCGGCCGCGACGATCGCCGGGTCGGTGATCTCGATGCCGTGGTGCAGCTCGTAGCGCTCCTGCAGGCCGCGCAGGATCGCGATCGTCGCCTCGACGCTCGGCTCGCCGACCAGCACCTTCTGGAAGCGGCGCTCGAGCGCGGCGTCCTTCTCGATGTACTTGCGGTATTCGTCGAGCGTGGTGGCGCCGACGCAGTGCAGCTCGCCGCGCGCGAGCGCCGGCTTGAGCATGTTGCCCGCGTCGATCGCGCCCTCGGCCTTGCCGGCGCCGACCATCGTGTGCAGCTCGTCGATGAAGACGATCGTGCGGCCTTCGTCCTTCGCCAGCTCGTTGAGCACGGTCTTCAGCCGCTCCTCGAACTCGCCGCGGTACTTCGCGCCCGCGAGCAGCGCCGCCATGTCGAGCGACAGCACGCGCTTGTCCTTCAGCGTGTCCGGGACCTCGCCGTTGACGATCCGCTGCGCGAGACCCTCGACGATCGCGGTCTTGCCCACGCCCGGCTCGCCGATCAGCACCGGGTTGTTCTTGGTGCGGCGCTGCAGGATCTGGATCGTGCGGCGGATCTCGTCATCGCGGCCGATCACCGGGTCGAGCTTGCCCGCGCGGGCGCGCTCGGTCAGGTCGATCGTGTACTTCTTCAGTGCCTCGCGCTGGCCCTCGGCCTCCGCGCTGCCCACCGGCTGGCCCCCGCGGACCGCGTCGATCGCGCCTTCGAGCCGCTTTCGCTCCAGCCCCGCTTCGCGCGCGATGCGCCCGGCGTCGCCCTGGTCCTCGGTCAGCGCGAGCAGCAGCATCTCGGTGGCGATGTACTGGTCGCCGCGCCGGGTCGCCTCCTTCTCGGCGAGGTTCAGCAGCCGGATGGAATCGCGGCCGACCTGGACGTCGCCGCCGGTCCCCGAGACCTGGGGCAGGCGCTTGAGCGCCGCGTCGAGCGCCGTCTTCATCGGCTGCACCCGCACCGCGGCCCGCTCCAGCAGCGCCCGGCCGGACCCGTCGGGCTGCCCGACGATCGCCGACAGCAGGTGCAGCGGCTCGATGTACTGGTGGTCGCTCGCGAGCGCGAGGCTCTGGGCGTCGGCCAGCGCCTGCTGGAACTGGGTGGTCAGCTTGTCCTGTCTCATGGGGCCTCTCGGGTGCGCGGAGCGGCGGCATGGCCGCGGTCACGGGAGGGATTTGCGGCCGGCGGGCCCGGTTTCAAGTCCCGCCGCGCCGCGAGGGGGCGTGCCCGGCGGCCGCAGCGGCGGTCTAGAATCGGCATCCGCCCCCGGGGCCCCGGTTGCATGCCGGTCCCGGTCCGACGCCCTCCTCCTCCCGCCCCTGCCGATGACCGCCTCCGCGACGCCCCGCCCCGACGGGCCCCGCCTGTTCACGCCCTTCACGCTGCGCGGCCTGACGCTGCCCAACCGGATCGTCGTCTCGCCGATGTGCCAGTACTCGGCCGACGACGGCCGGGCCACCGACTGGCACGTCGTGCACCTCGGCCAGATGGCCGTCTCGGGCGCCGGCCTGCTGATCATCGAGGCGACCGCGGTCGAGCCGATCGGCCGGATCACCCCGGGCTGCCTCGGCCTGTGGGACGACGCGACCGAGGCCGCGCTCGCGCGCACGCTCGAGGCGATCCGTCCGCTGGGCTCGATGCCGATCGGCATCCAGCTCGGCCATGCGGGCCGCAAGGCCTCGAGCGGCCGGCCCTGGGAAGGCGGCATGCTGATCCCGCCCGAGCGTGGCGGCTGGGGCACGGTCGGCCCGTCCGCGCTGCCGCACCGCCCCGAGGAGACGCCGCCGGTCGCGCTCGACGCGGCCGCCCTGGCGGCCCTGCGCGCACGCTTCGCGGACTCGACCCGCCGCGCCGCGCGACTCGGCCTGCAGGCGATCGAACTGCACGCGGCGCATGGCTACCTGCTGCACCAGTTCCTCTCGCCGCTGTCGAACGCGCGGACCGACGCCTACGGCGGCTCGCTCGAGAACCGGATGCGCTTCCCGCTCGAGGTGTTCGAGACGATCCGCGAGCACTGGCCGTCGGACCGCCCGCTCGGCGTGCGCGTCTCGGCGACGGACTGGGTCGAGGGCGGCTGGGATCCGGACCAGACGGTCGCATTCGCGAAGGCGCTCGCCGCGCGCGGCTGCGACTGGATCGACGCCTCGTCGGGCGGCGTGTCGCCGCGCCAGCAGATCCCGCTCGGGCCGGGCTACCAGGTGCCGTTCGCGAAGCGGATCCGTGCCGAGGTCGGCATCCCGACGATCGGCGTCGGCCTGGTCACCGAGCCGGCGCACGCCGAGTCGATCGTCGCCGACGGGGACGCGGACCTGGTCGCGCTCGCGCGCGGCCTGCTGTGGAACCCACGCTGGCCGTGGCACGCGGCGGCCGAGCTCGGCGCGAGCGTGGACGTGCCGCGGCAGTACTGGCGCGCGCAGCCGCGCGAGCACAAGGACGTGTTCGGGGCGATCACGTTCGGGCAGCGCTGACGGGGCGGCGCGCGGGCCACGCGGTCTCGTGCGCCCCGCGCGCCGTTCAGCGCAGCAGCCGCCAGCCGAGCGCCGCGGCGCCGAGCGCGCCGAGGAGGTGCAGCCCCGAGTGCGCGAGCGCCGTTCCGAACGCGCCGCGCTGGATCATCTGCAGCGACTCGGCGGAGAAGGTCGAGAAGGTGGTCAGCGCGCCGAGGAAGCCGGTCACGAAGAACGGCCGCCACGCGGCCGCGAACTCCGGGCGCCGCTCGAAGACGGCGAGCGCCGCGCCGATCATCAGGCCGCCGGCGACGTTGGCGACGAGCGTGCCCCAGGGCATCGCGGCGCCCGCGCGGTTCAGTGCGATCGCCAGGCCGAAGCGGGCCCACGCGCCGAGCACGGCGCCGACCGCGATCGCGATCCAGGTGCCGGGCGAGGCGACCGCACTCACCGCGCGCCGTCGCCCGCGTTCGGCGTCGCGCCCGGGCCCCAGCGCGCGGTCGCCGCGTCGTCGGACTCGCGCGCGTCGACCCAGCGCTCGCCCTGCGGCGTGCGCTCCTTCTTCCAGAACGGCGCCTGCGTCTTCAGCCAGTCCATCACGAACTCGCAGGCCTGGAAGGCCTCGCCGCGGTGCCGCGACGTGACCGCGACCAGCACGATCTGCTCGAGCGGCTCGAGCTCGCCGACGCGATGCACGACGAGCACGTCATCGAGGGTCCAGCGCTCGCGCGCGCGGACGACGATCGCCTCGAGCGCCTTCTCGGTCATGCCGGGATAGTGCTCGAGCGTCATCGTCGACACGCCGGTGCCTTCGTTGACGTCGCGCACCGTACCGACGAAGCAGGCGACCGCGCCCACGTTCGGCCGCCCCGCGCGCAGCGCGGCGAGCTCGGCGGACACGTCGAAGTCCTCGACCTGGACGCGGACCGGCACGGCGCCCTCCCCTCAGCCGCCGGTCACCGGCGGGAAGAACGCGACCTCGGCACCGTCGCGCAGCGGTGCGTCGCCGGCGGCCATCGCCTGGTCGACCGCGACGCGCAGCGTGCGCGTCTCGGCGAGGGCCTCGGCCCACGCGCCGCCGCGCGCACGAAGATGCGCACGCAGCGCGGCCGCGGTCGCGACGCCCTCGGGCAGCTCGACGCGCTCGCGCGCCGTGCCGACCGCCTCGCGCAGGCCCGCGAAGTAGAGGACCTCGACCCTCACGCCAACTCCCCGTACGGCAGGAAGCGCACGACGTCGCCCCGGCGGATCGGGTTCGACGGCGGATTGTCGACGAGGCCGCCCGCCCACACGGTCGAGGTCATCACCGCCGAGCCCTGGTTGGGGAACAGGTCCAGGCCGCCCGCGTCGTTGAGCCGCGCACGCAGGAACTCGCGGCGCCGGTCGGGCTTCGGCCAGTCGAAGTCGGCGCGCAGCGCGAGCGCGTGCGGCGCGACGTCCCCGACGCCCTGCAGCCGCAGCACGAACGGCCGCACCAGCAGCAGGAAGGTCACGAAGCTCGACACCGGGTTGCCCGGCAGCCCGACGAAGTGCGCGTCGCCGCCGCCCGCGCGGCGCACCCGGCCCCAGGCGAGCGGCTTGCCCGGCTTGATCGCGATCTGCCAGGTGCGCAGCTCGCCCTCGGCCTCGAGCGCCGGCTTCACGTGGTCCTCCTCGCCGACCGACATGCCGCCCGAGGTGACGATCAGGTCGGCGCGCGCGGCCGCCTCTCGCAGCGCGGCGCGGGTCGCCTCGAGCGAGTCGGGGACGATGCCCAGGTCGACCACCTCGCAGCCGATCCGGCGCAGCAGCGCGCCGAGCACGAACCGGTTGGAGTTGTAGATCGCACCGGGCGGCAGCGGCTCGCCGGGCATCACCAGCTCGTCGCCGGTGAAGAAGCACGCGACGCGCAGTCGCGGGCGGACCGGCAGCGTCGCGAGGCCGACCGAGGCGGCCAGCCCGAGCGCCTGCGGCGTGAGCCGCGTGCCGGCGGCCAGCACCGTCGCGCCGCGGCGGATGTCCTCGCCGGTGCGGCGGATCCAGTCGCCCGCGGGCGGCACCGCGGCGAAGCGCACCGTGTCGCCGTCGAGTGTCGCCTGCTCCTGCATCACCACCGCGTCGGCGCCCTCGGGCACGGTCGCGCCGGTGAAGATCCGCGCCACGGTGCCGGCCGCGAGCGGCGACGGCGCGGCCCCGGCCGGGATCCGCTGCGAGACCGGCAACGGCGCGCCCGCGGCGAGGTCGGCGACGCGCACCGCCCAGCCGTCCATCTGCGCGTTGTCCATCGGCGGCACGTCGAGCGTCGAGACCTGCTCGTCGGCGAGCACGCGGTCGAGCGCGTCGGCGGTCGGCACGGTCTCGCGGCCGGCGGGCGGGTCGGCGAGCGCCAGCAGCTGGCGCAGCGCCTCGTCGAAGTCGAGCAGCGCGGGGCGGTTCATCGTGGCGGATCGGCGGGCATCGCGGTCGCGGGGCCGAGGCCGAGCCGGCCGACGACGAACGCGACGATCGCATCATAGTCGTTGAGGTCCAGCACCGGCAGCGGCGTCCCCACCGGCGCGTCGGCGGCGACCGCGACGATGTTCGGGTCCTGCGGGTGCAGCAGCGGCTTGCCGGTGGACGGTCGGTGGATCTCCAGCTTGGGGATGTCCGCGCGCTTGTAGCCCTCGACGAGCACGAGGTCGCAGGCGGACATCCGCGACAGCTGGGTCTCGAGGTCGGGCTCCGCCTCGCCGCGCAGCTCGTGCATCAGCACCCAGCGCTGCGCCGAGGTGATCAGCACCTCGGAGGCGCCGGCCTCGCGGTGGCGGTAGGAGTCCTTGCCGGGCTTGTCGATGTCGAACGCGTGGTGCGCGTGCTTGATCAGCGACACGCGCAACCCTCGTGCGACGAAGCGCGGGATCAGCTGCTCGATCAGCGTCGTCTTGCCGGTGCCGGAGTAGCCGGCGAAGCCGAAGACCTTCACGCGACCGACGCCGCAGTCACGGCGCCGGCGCGGTCGCGGCCGGCTCGACGGCGGGCGCGCGCTCGGCGACGTAGCGCTTGAGCAGCGCCACGTCGGCCGGCAGCCGCGCGTAGCGTTGCGCGCGCGCCTCGATGCCCGCGTAGGCCGCGGGGCGCTCCGGGTCGCGGCCGAGCGCCTCGCGGATCGTCTCGGCGAACTTGGCCGGCAGTGCGGTCTCGAGGCAGACCATCGGCACGCCCGGCTCGCGCCAGCGCTGCGCGACCGCGAGGCCGTCGGCGGTGTGGGTGTCGACGATCGTGCCGTAGCGCGCCTCGGTCTCGCGGATCGTCTGCAGTCGCAGCGCATGCGAGCTCGCGCCCGAGGCGAAGCCGAACTCGGCGACGCGCGCGAACTCGGGCGTGCCGCCGAGGTCGAAGAAGCCGCGCCCGTCGACCTCGCGCCACAGCGCGGCGGTGCGCGCCGCGTCCTGGCCGACCAGGTCCCAGACGAAGCGCTCGAAGTTCGACGCCTTCGAGATGTCCATCGACGGGCTGCTGGTCGCGTGGGTGTCGGCGGTGCCGCGCGGCCGGTAGACGCCGGTGCGGAAGAACTCGTCGAGCACGTCGTTCTCGTTGGTCGCGACGACGAGCCGGCGGATCGGCAGGCCCATCCGGCGCGCGATGTGGCCGGCCAGCACGTTGCCGAAGTTGCCGCTCGGCACGGTGAACGACACCTCGCGCGGGCCGCCCTCGGCGGTCACCGCGAACCAGGCCTTGAAGTAGTAGACGACCTGTGCGACCACCCGCGCCCAGTTGATCGAGTTGACGGTGCCGATCGCGTGGCGGGCCTTGAAGCGCAGGTCGGCCGAGACCGCCTTGACCATGTCCTGGCAGTCGTCGAACACGCCATCGACCGCGATGTTGAAGATGTTGGCGTCGCGCAGCGAGAACATCTGCGCGGTCTGGAACGGGCTCATCCGGCCGGCCGGCGACAGCATGAACACGCGGATGCCGCGGCGACCGCGCATCGCGTACTCGGCCGCGCTGCCGGTGTCGCCGGAGGTCGCGCCGAGGATGTTCAGCTGTCGGCCCTCCTTCGCGAGCACGTACTCGAACAGGTGCCCGAGCAGCTGCATCGCGACATCCTTGAACGCGAGCGTCGGCCCGTTCGACAGCCGCAGCAGGTGCAGGTCGGGCTCGAGCGTGCGCACCGGCACGATGTCGGCCGAGCCGAAGGTCTCGGCGGTGTAGGTGCGGCGGACCAGCGCGTGCAGGTCGGCGTCCGGGATGTCGTCGCAGTAGAGCCGCAGCAGCACGAACGCGAGGTCGGCGTACGGCAGCGCGCGCCACTTCGCGAGCGTCGCGTCGTCGATCGCCGGGTAGCGCTCGGGCACGACCAGGCCGCCGTCGGGCGCGAGGCCGCCCAGCAGGATGTCGGTGAAGCGCTGCGGCGGCATGCCGCCGCGCGTCGAGAGGTAGCGCATGGGTGTGGCGTCGTCCGGTGGAGCCGCCGCGCTCCGTGCTCCGGGCTGCGGCGGTCGGGTCTCGTGTGGTGCGCGCGGCCCGCGGGCCGCCCCTCAGTTCAGGTCTTCCAGGCGGATCCGCGTGACCTTCGAGACGACGGTGGTCAGCGCCTCCATCCGGCGGATCGCGTCGTCGCAGCGCTTCTCCACGGTCACGTGGGTGAGCAGGATCAGGTCGGTCTGCCGCTCGCCCTCGGCCGGCTCGCGCTGCAGCACCGCGTCGATCGAGATCCGCGCGTCGGCGAGGATGCGGGTGACGTCGGCGAGCACGCCCGGCTCGTCGGCGACGCGCAGCCGAAGGTAGTACGCGCTCTCGATCTCGGAGATCGGCAGGATCGGCAGGTCGGCCATCGCGTCGGGCTGGAACGCGAGGTGCGGCACCCGGTTGCCCGGGTCGACCGTCAGCGTGCGGACCACGTCGACCAGGTCGGCCACGACCGCGCTCGCGGTCGGCTCGGCGCCCGCGCCCTTGCCGTAGTACATCGTGTGGCCGACCGCGTCGCCCTTGACCCAGACCGCGTTCATCGCACCCTCGACGTTGGCGATCAGGCGCTTCGCGGGGATCAGCGTCGGGTGCACGCGCAGCTCGATGCCGTGCTCGCGGCGGCGCGTGATGCCGAGCAGCTTGATCCGGTAGCCGAGCTTCTCGGCATAGCGGATGTCCTCGGCCTGCAGCGACGCGATGCCCTCGACGTGGGCCTTGTCGAACTGCACCGGGATGCCGAACGCGATCGCCGACATGATCGTCGCCTTGTGCGCTGCGTCGACGCCCTCGACGTCGAAGGTCGGGTCGGCCTCTGCGTAGCCCAGGCGCTGCGCCTCCTTCAGCACGACGTCGAAGGGCAGGCCCTTGTCGCGCATCTCGCTGAGGATGAAGTTGGTGGTGCCGTTGATGATCCCGGCGATCCACTCGATGCGGTTGGCGGTCAGGCCCTCGCGCAATGCCTTGATGATCGGGATGCCGCCGGCGACCGCAGGCTCGAAGGCGACGGTGACGCCCCGCTCGCGCGCGGCCGCGAAGATCTCGTTGCCGTGCACCGCGAGCAGCGCCTTGTTCGCGGTGACCACGTGCTTGCCGTGCGCGATCGCCTCGAGCACCAGCTGGCGCGCGATGCCGTAGCCGCCGATCAGCTCGACCACCACCTCGATCTGCGGGTCGCGCACGACCGAGAACGCGTCGTCGGTGACGCGGGCGCGGTCGCCGACGAGTTCGCGGGCCCGCGCCACGTTCAGGTCGGCGACGATCGCGATCTCGATGCCGCGGCCGGCGCGGCGGGTGATCTCCTGCTGGTTGCGCGTCAGCACCGCGAAGGTGCCGGCGCCCACCGTGCCGATGCCGAGCAGGCCGACGCGGACCGGTGCGAGCTTAGCCGAGGCCATCGCGTCGCTCCTCAGGCCGCCGCGCGGGGCATCAGGCCGTCCTTGCGGAACATCTCCTTGATGCCGCGCACCGCCTGGCGCGTGCGCTGCTCGTTCTCGATCAGCGCGAAGCGCACGTGCCCGTCGCCGTAGTCGCCGAAGCCGATGCCGGGCGACACCGCGACCTTCGCCTCGGCCAGCAGCCGCTTGGCGAACTCGAGCGAGCCCGCCGCCTTGTACGGCTCGGGGATCTCGGCCCAGATGTACATCGACGCGCGCGGCACCTCGACCATCCAGCCGGCCTCGTGCAGCCCCTTGGCGAGCACGTCGCGGCGCTTCTCGTACTGCTCGCGGATCTCCTCGACGCAGTCCTGCGGGCCGTCGAGCGCGGCGATCGAGGCGACCTGGATCGGCGTGAAGGTGCCGTAGTCGTGGTAGCTCTTGATGCGGGCGAGCGCGGCGACCAGCTCCTTGTTGCCGACCATGAAGCCGATCCGCCAGCCGGCCATGTTGTAGCTCTTGCTCATCGTGAAGAACTCGACCGCGACCTCGCGCGCGCCGGGCACCTGCATGATCGACGGCGCGACGAATCCGTCGAAGGTGATGTCGGCGTAGGCGAGGTCGTGCACGACGAGGATGTCGTGCTGGCGGGCGAGCGCGATCACGCGCTCGAAGAAGCCGAGGTCCACGCACATCGCGGTCGGATTGCTCGGGAAGCCGAGGATCATCATCTTCGGCTTCGGGATCGACTCGCGGATCGCGCGCTCGAGCTCCTCGAAGAAGTCCACGCCCGGCGTCATCCGCACCGAGCGGATGTCCGCGCCGGCGATCACCGCGCCGTAGATGTGGATGGGGTAGCTCGGGTTCGGCACCAGCACCGTGTCGCCGCGATCGAGCGTTGCGAGCATCAGGTGCGCGAGGCCCTCTTTCGAGCCGATGGTGACGATGGCCTCGCTGTCCGGGTCGATGTCGACCGCGTAGCGGCGCCTGTACCAGTCGCTGATCGCCTTGCGCAGCCGCGGGATGCCCTTGGAGACCGAGTAGCCGTGGGTGTTCGGGCGCCTGGAGGCCTCGACGAGCTTGTCGACGATGTGCTGCGGCGTGGACCCGTCCGGGTTGCCCATGCTCATGTCGATGATGTCCTCGCCGCGGCGCCGCGCCGCCATCTTCAACTCGGCGGTGATGTTGAAGACGTACGGGGGGAGGCGGCGGATGCGGGCGAAGTCACGCTCGGCGGTCATGTAGGATCCTTGCTCGGGCCGCGCCGTCGGGCGCTGACGCGGCCATCGTGTCGAGCCCGATAATGTACCGTATTTTCAAGCAGTTGCCGGCGCGCGCCGGCTCACGCACCCCGCCATGAAGCTGCACGCGCACCGCGACGCCTCGCTGAACACGGTCACCGCCTACGGCACCGGCTGGCTCGAGATCAACGCCCGCCGCTACGAGCACGCGCTGCTCGTGCAGCCCGAGGCGCCGGTCGAGCCCTGGGCGCCGGCGCGCTTCGAGGAACTCGCCGCCGAGCACTTCGAGGCGATCGTCGCGCACGCGCCCGAGGTGGTGCTGCTCGGCACGGGCGCGACCCAGCGCTTCGCGCACCCGCGCCTGACGGCCGCGCTCGCCGCGCGGCGCATCGGCGTCGAGACGATGGACACCGGCGCGGCCTGCCGGACCTACAACATCCTGATGTCCGAGGGGCGCAAGGTCCTGGCCGCGCTCCTGACGCCTTAGCCCCCGGCGGGAAGGACGCCTGCACGGCTGTGCTATCGTCGATTCGTCCCGCTCCAGGAGGTTGCGCATCGTGACGGTCACCGTCGGCAAGAAAGTTCCCGATTTCTCCGCCGAAGCCACCGGCGGCCCGGTCCGGCTGAAGTCGCTCGAGGGCACGGTGGTGCTGTACTTCTATCCGAAGGACAACACGCCCGGCTGCACCACCGAGGGCGCGGCCTTCCGCGACGCGTACCCGAAGTTCCGCAAGGCCGGCGCGACCGTGTTCGGCGTCTCCCGCGATTCGCTGAAGTCGCACGAGGGCTTCAAGTCCAAGATGGCCTTTCCGTTCGAGCTGATCTCGGACCCCGACGAGGCGCTGTGCGGGCTGTTCGACGTGATGAAGATGAAGAACATGTACGGCAAGCAGGTGCGCGGCGTGGAGCGCTCGACCTTCGTGATCGGCCCCGACCGCACGCTGCTGCGCGAGTGGCGCGGCGTGAAGGTGCCGGGCCACGTCGACGAGGTCCTGCAGTTCGTCGAGTCGCTCTGAGTCCCGCCGCTCCCGGATCCGCCTGATGCCGCTGCCCAAGGCCCCCACCAAGCCCGCCACCCTCCTCGACCTGACCACTGTCGTGCTGGCGCGCGCGACCCGTCCCAAGGGACGCGGCGCGGCCGCCGCGGCGCCCGACGAGGCCCCACCGTCCGAACCCGTCGCCCGCGACGCCGTCGTCGCGCCGCGCGAGGCCGCGAACCGCGCCGTCGTCGCCGAGCCCGCGGCCGCGCGCATCGAGGCCGTGCCCACCGCGGCTGCGACCGAGCCCGCGGCGCGCGCGCCGGCCCCGGTGCCGCCCGCGTCGTCGCGGCAGCGGGCCGCCAACGTCGCGGCGCTGCCGGTCGGCGGCGGGCGCGCGGTGCGACGCGCGGCCAACGAGCAGTCGCGGCTCTTCGTGCTCGACACCAACGTGCTGATGCACGATCCCACGAGCCTGTTCCGCTTCGCCGAGCACGACGTCTTCCTGCCGATCGTCACGCTCGAGGAGCTCGACAACCACAAGAAGGGCATGTCCGAGGTCGCGCGCAACGCGCGCCAGGTCAGCCGCTCGCTCGACGCGATGGTCGCCGACGTCGAGAGCGGCATCGAGCAGGGCATCCCGCTCGACAAGCTCGGCAACCGCGACGCGACCGGACGGCTGTTCCTGCAGACGCAGGCGCTGACCTCCTCGCTGCCCGAGTCGCTCGCCGCCGGCAAGGCCGACAACCAGATCCTCGGCGTCGTCCGCGCGCTGCAGCACAAGTTCCCCGACCGTCAGACCGTGCTGGTGTCCAAGGACATCAACATGCGGATCAAGGCCCGTGCGCTCGGGCTGCCGGCCGAGGACTACCAGAACGACCAGGTCGTCGACGACCTCGACATGCTGTACGCCGGCACGCTCGCGCTGCCGGCCGACTTCTGGGACACCCACGGCAAGGGCATGGAGTCGTGGCAGCAGGGCGGCTCGAACTGGTATCGCATCACCGGGCCGGCGGTCGCCGGCTTCATGCTGAACCAGTTCGTCTATCTCGACGGCGACCTGCCGCTCGCCGCGCAGGTCAAGGAGCGCAACGGCAAGACCGCGGTGCTGCAGACGCTGCGCGACTTCACGCACCTGAAGAACGCGGTCTGGGGCGTCACCGCGCGCAACCGCGAGCAGAACTTCGCGCTGAACCTGCTGACCAACCCCGAGATCGACTTCGTCACGCTGCTCGGGCAGGCGGGCACCGGGAAGACGCTGCTCGCGCTCGCCGCGGGCCTCGCGCAGACGCTCGAGCAGAAGCGCTACACCGAGATCATCGTGACCCGTGCGACCGTGCCGGTCGGCGAGGACATCGGCTACCTCCCGGGCACCGAGGAGGAGAAGATGCAGCCGTGGATGGGCGCGCTCGAGGACAACCTCGAGGTGCTGACCCAGGGCAACGGCACCGGCGGCGAGTGGGGCCGCGCCGCGGCCACCGACCTGATCCGCTCGCGGATCAAGGTCAAGGCGCTGTCGTTCATGCGCGGGCGCACGTTCATGAACAAGTACCTGATCATCGACGAGGCGCAGAACCTGACGCCCAAGCAGATGAAGACGCTGGTCACCCGCGCGGGCCCCGGCACCAAGGTGATCTGCCTCGGCAACATCGCGCAGATCGACACGCCGTATCTGACCGAGGCCTCGTCGGGCCTCACCTACGTCGTCGACCGGTTCAAGGGCTGGGCGCACGCGGGGCACGTGACGCTGCAGCGCGGCGAGCGCTCGCGGCTCGCGGACTTCGCGGCCGACGCGCTCTGACGGCGCGGCGCGGGCCGGACCGTCCGGCCCGCCCGCTCAGCCGCGCACCAGCGCGGCCGTGTGGCGCGCGATGACGCCCTCCTCGTCCGTCGGGAGCCGCCAGACCGCGACACGGCTGTCCGACGCGTGCAGGCGGTCCGCGCCCGCCGCGTTGGCCGCCGCGTCGAGCTCGACCCCGAGCCAGGCCGCGTCGCGGCACACCGCCTCGCGGATCGGCGCCGCGTTCTCGCCGATGCCCGCGGTGAACACGATCGCGTCGAGCCCGCCGAGCGCCGCCACCATCGAGCCGAGCTCGCGCCGGATCCGGTAGCAGTAGAGGTCGATCGCGAGCCGCGCGCCGGGCGCGCCGCTCGCGAGCAGCGTGCGCATGTCGCTCGACACGCCGGAGACGCCGAGCAGGCCGGACTTCGAGTACAGCAGGGTCTCGAGCTCGCGGGCCGACATCCCGCGCTCGTCCATCAGGTAGAGCACGACGCCCGGGTCGAGCGTGCCGGTACGCGTGCCCATCATCAGCCCGTCGACCGCGGTGAAGCCCATCGTGGTCGCGACGCTGCGCCCGCCCTGCATCGCGCACAGGCTCGCGCCGTTGCCGAGGTGCATGACGACCGTTCGACCCGCGGCGGCGCGCGGATCGACGCCCGGCAGCACCGACGCGACGTGCTCGTAGGACAGCCCGTGGAAGCCGTAGCGCCGGATCCCCTCTTCGTGCATCGCGTGCGGCAGGCCGAACATCTGCGCGAGCTCGGGCACCGTGCGGTGGAAGGCGTTGTCGAAGCAGGCGACCTGCGGCAGCCCGGGCGCGCGCTCGAGCATCGCGGCGATCGCCGCCAGGTTGTGCGGCTGGTGCAGCGGCGCGAGCGGCTCGAGCCGGCGCAGCGCGGCGAGCACCGCCGCGTCGACCCGGATCGGCGCCGCGTACCGGGTGCCGCCGTGCACGACCCGGTGGCCGACCGCGACGAGGCGGTCGGCGGCGAGCCGCTCGCGCAGCACCTCGAGCAGGTGCTCGAGCGCGAGGTCGTGGCCGAGCCGCGTGCCGTCGGGCCATCGGCGCTCGGCGACGATCCGCCGCTCGCGGTCGTGGACCACGCAGCGGGGGGCGGTGAAGAGGCCTTCGACCTGGCCGCCGAGCGTCTGCCGCCGCGCGTCGCCCGCGCCGACGAACAGCGAGAACTTCAGGCTCGACGAGCCGGCGTTGAGGACGAGGATCGCATCGGCCATCGGCGGGCTCCGTTGCCGCGCGCCGGCCGGCCCATCCGCCGACGCGCCACGCGCCGCGCCGATTGTCCCACGGTCGCCCGGCCTCAGTACCCCAACGAGAGCATCAGCAGCACCAGCCGCCGCGGCGCGTCGGCCGGCTCGAAGACGTACACGCCCCAGGCCGTGCGGCCGAGCTCGAGTTGCGCGAACACGCCGCGCTGCGTGTCGCGCAGCGCTGTCCAGCGACGCGTGCGCTGGCCCACGAGCCCGAGGCGCCAGCCGCCGCCGGGCGACACGCCGAGCTCGCTCCAGGCGTAGAGGAAGCTGCGCTCTCGGTCGTCGAGGTCGCGGACGTACTCGGCCTCGATCGACGCGTCCAGCGCACGCCACGACACGCTCGCCTCGAGCGCCGGCACGATGCCGCGCAGGGTGCCGAACGCGACGCCGAGCATCGGCACCAGGGTCAGCGCGACGTCGCCGTCGCGCCGCAGGTTGATCCCGGCGAACAGCGAGCCCGCGCCCTGCGCCTCGTAGTTCCAGCGGCCCTCGAGATGCAGCGGGCCGCGGTCGGCGGCGACGACGCCAAGCGTCGTGTCCGGCTCGCCCGGCACCAGCGCCCGTTGCACCGTCGCTCCGAGGACCCAGTCGGTGCCGGTCGCACGCTCGAGGCGGCGCCGCTGCGCGGTGTCGAGCCCCTGCGCGGCGAGCTCGGCGCAGGTGGCGGCGAGCGAGAGGGCGCACGCCAGGCGCGTCCACGGCGTCGGGTGGCGGCGTGGGGCGCCGGCACGGAACGCCGGACGCGTCACAGCAGCGCCCCGGCGATGCCCTTGACCAGCGTGGCCAGGGGGATCTGCGTCGACAGCACCGCGAGCATCGGCAGCGCCGCGGGCACCGCGATCGACAGCACCGTCGCGAGGCCGACCGGCATCGGGCGCATCCGGACGACCGCCTCGTACAGGGCCGCGGCGTCGGCCGCCGCGCCGATCTCGGGCGCGTCGAGCACCGGGTCGTCGACCTGCTCGCCGCCGATCCAGCGCCGGTGCAGCGCGTCGCCGTGCCGGGAGACCAGCGCGCCGTAGCGCAGCAGCGCCTCCTCGCGCGCACGCGCCATCGGACCGGCCAGCACGAGCATCGGCGCGAGAAAGAACGCCGTGGGGATCGCCACCGTCAGCGCCATCTGCACCGCGTACGCCCGGACGTCGGCGCCGTGCGCGAGGATCTCGCGGGCCCAGACGACGCCGACGACCGAGGTCAGCGCGAACGCGACGAGCCCGAAGGGCGCGGTCGTCCGCTCGAGGAACCCGAAGCCACCGGCGCGATCGGGATGCGTGACGACGGGCGTGAACCCGGCACGCGAGAGCCGGCGCAGCGCCCATCCGAGCAGCACCGCCCGCCACAGCCAGACCGCGACGCACGCCAAGAAGATCGGACGCCCGACCCACAGGTACCACGCCGCCCCGAACGCGGGCGCGCCGTCGGCATCGACCCAACCCGAAGCCCCCTGCCCTGCTGCCGACAGCACGTCGCGCGCGCCGATCGCCAGGCCCAACGCGACACCGATCGCGACGACCCAGGGATGCATGCGGTCACGCATCCGGATCAGGTCGTCGGCGATCGCGCGCAGCACCCCGGGCTCGCCGTGATAGACGCCGACGTCGGCGCAGTGCGGCGCGAGTCGCAGCGCGTTGCCCAGCGCGAGCCCCTCGGCGACGATCATCAGGGGCACCGCGAGCACGAGGCGCACGGTCACCTCGTAAGCGTCCATCGACGCCATGGCGCCGGTGCCGCCGGGCGGACCGCCGCGCCAGGCCCACCACAGCGCGATCGGCCCCCACGCGATCGCCGCCAGCACGAACGCACGCCGGCGCACGCCGAGGCCGTCGGCAGGCGCGAGCCCGATGCGCCGCTGCAGGCGCATGAGCACGTCGTCGCGGAGCAGTCGGGCGGAGGGCCTGGGCGCGGGCGCGTTCATGGGCCGACAGTATCGCGCGGGCGGGATTCGCGGATCGGCCGCGTACGCCCCCTGGGAACGCGGCGGCCTTGACGCAAGTCAGTAGTGCTGCGCGGGCGCGAAATTCTCGAACTTGGTGTACTGGCCGAGGAAGGTCAGCTGCACCGAGCCGATCGGCCCGTTGCGCTGCTTGCCGATGATGATCTCGGCGATGCCCTTGTTCGGCGAGTCGGGGTCGTAGCGGTCCTCGCGGTGAATGAACAGGATCACGTCTGCGTCCTGTTCGATCGCGCCCGAGTTGTGGCTGACGATGCCGTCCGCGAGCCACGAAGCCGGTCCGGGCACGGTCAGGTCGAAGACCTCCTCCTCGCCGTCGGGCACGACCGAGACCACGCGGTCCCAGAACAGGTCGTTCTCGGCGAGACCACGCAACGCATCGTCGCCGAGCAGCGTCGCGTACTCGGCGACCATCGCCCGGGATGGCGCGAAGCGGAAGTGCGACGAGCCGCCGTAGGCCGTGCCGCGCATCGCTACCGTCGCACGCTGGCTGATGCCCTGCTCCTTCATGGCGGCCTTGACCTGCTCGAACACCTCGCGCGGCAACGTGTCGACGTTCGTGTTGGCGGCGACGGCGAGCAGTCGGTCACGCAGCACCGCGGCGGGTGCCTCGCGCGGCCCGAACGCACCGACTCGCTCCAGGAACACCAGCTGCTGGGCCGTGCCCGACACGTCGACGGTCCACACCGGCCTGTGCTCGCGCTGCGCGACCGCACGCAGTCGCGCGACGATGCCGAATCGCAGCAGGAGCGCTGCCACGTCCCGAGCGAGGTCCTCGCTGCAGGTCGAGAAATAGACCCGGGGTGCGCTGCGCCGACCCGCCGGGGGCACGTGGATGCAGCCGTCCGTCGCCCACAGGTGCCGCAGCAGCAGGGCCGTATGGTCGTCGTCGAGCCGGAACGCGTCTTCGGGCAGGCGCTTCTCGTGCGAGCGCTGGCCGAACACGCCGAGCGACTTCAGCCAGCGGCCGACCCCCGCAGGATGCCAGCGGTCGTCGTTGCCCGAGATCACCAGCTGGTGCCACGCGCCTCGCCCCGCATGGCGGGACACCTTGCACCCGAAGGCTTCGGCCGATGCGCGCACGACATCGCTGTTGGCTTCGGATGCGGTCGTGTAGCGCATCGGCTGACCCGACAGGTCGCTGCCGTCGCCGACCAGATGCCCGAGCAGCACCACTTCATGGTCGTGCCATCGCACGGGCTGCGCCGGCGCCGGCACGATCCGCGACAGGGCGATCCTGTCGCCGACGCCGGTCTCGCCGAGCGTGCGCCAGCCGGTGCCGGTGAAGAGGCGGTGCTTCGCGGTCGCGCGGATCTCGCGCCCGCTGGCCAGCGTCATCCGCAGCACCGGCCTCGTACCGACGCTCCAAACGAGGTCGCTCGCGGCCGGCGCGATCCGCCCGCCGTCGTGCATCGCCAGCACCTCGGGCGTCGTGCCGACCAGCTCGCGGATCGGCACGCGCCGGCCGTCGGCGAGCACCACGCGCGTCTCGCCGGTCACGCACTCGCGAAGGTCCGACATGATCGGCTTCTTGTCGTTGCGCTTCTCGACCTAGCGCGACAGCTGCGACAGCGCGATCACCGGGACGTGGAGCTCCTTGGCCAACGCCTTCAGCGAGCGCGAGATCTCGGCGACCTCGGTGGCGCGGTTCTCGTTCGACGAGCCGGTGCCGGACATCAGCTGCAGGTAGTCGACCATCACCAGCCCGAGCTTGCCGTACTGGCGCGCGAGCCGCCGCGCGCGTGCGCGCAGCTCGAGCGGGTTCAGCGCGGGCGTCTCGTCGATGAAGAGGTTCGCGTCCTGCATCTTCTGGATCGCGCTGGTGAGGCGCGGCCAGTCGTCCTCGGTGAGCCGCCCGGTGCGCAGCCGCTGCTGGTCGATGCGCCCGACCGAGCAGACCAGGCGCATCGCGAGCTGCGCCGCGCCCATCTCCATCGAGAACACCGCGACCGGCATGCCCTGGTCGATCGCGACGTGCTCGCAGATGTTCAGCGCGAACGCCGTCTTGCCGACCGAGGGCCGGGCCGCGAGGATGATCATGTCGCCGGGCTGCATGCCCGAGGTCATCCGGTCGAGGTCGACGAAGCCGGTCGGCACGCCGGTGATGTCGTTGGGATTCTCGCGGTTGTAGAGGTCGTCGACGCGCTCGACGACCTGCGCGAGCACCGACTGCAGGTCCTGGAAGCCGGCCCGCCCGCGCGAGCCGTCCTCGGAGATCTGGAAGACGCGCGACTCGGCCTCGTCGAGGATCTGCCGCGTGTCGCGGCCCTGCGGGTTCAGCGCGGTGGTGGCGATCTCGTCGGAGACGGTGATCAGCCGGCGCAGCACGGCGCGGTCGCGGACGATCTCGGCGTAGCGGCGCACGTTGGCCGCCGACGGCGTGCCGCTCGCGAGCGCGTTCAGGTACGACAGCCCGCCTGCCTCCTCGAGCTTGCCGGTGGACTTCAGCGCGTCCTGCAGCGTCAGCACGTCGGCCGGCTGGTTGCGCTCGAGCAGCTTCGAGAGGTGCTGCCAGATCAGCCGGTGGTCGTGCCGGTAGAAGTCGTCCTCGCGCAGCACGTCGCCGATCTTCTCCCAGGCGGCGTTGTCGAGCAGCACGGCGCCGAGCACCGACTGCTCGGCCTCGACCGAGTGCGGCGGCACGCGCAGCGCGGCGACCTCGGCGTCGACGGGCTGGGAACCGGGGAACGGGGTCGGCTGGGCGGACATGCGGTCGATGGTACTCGCGGGCCGGCGGGCCCGAAAGCGGGCGCATCGTGGATCGGCGCGGGCCCCGCGCGACGGGGCCCGCAAAGCACGAGGGGCCCGCAGGGGCCCCTCGTGCACGTCGGACGACGCCCCGTCGCAGGGGCGCAGCGGCGGTCCGGCGTTTACTGCTCCGGGCTCACCGCGACCTTGATCGCGGCGACCACGTCGGCGTGCAGCGCGACCGTCACGTCGTACTCGCCCACGGCCTTCAGAGGGCCGTTCGGCAGGCGCACCATCGCCTTCTCGACCTGCGGGAAGCCCTGCTTGCCCAGCGCGGTCGCGATGTCGAAGTTGGTGACCGAGCCGAACAGGCGGCCGTCGACGCCGGCCTTCTGGCTGATCGCGACGGTGACACCGTCCATCTTGGCGCCGGTCGCCTGCGCGGCCGCGAGCTTCTCCGCCTGCGCCTTCTCGAGGTCGGCGCGCTTGGTCTCGAACTCCTTGATCGCGGCCTCGGTCGCGCGGCGCGCCTTGCCCTCGGGGATCAGGAAGTTGCGAGCGTAGCCGTCCTTGACGCGGACGACGTCACCGAGGCCGCCCAGGTTGACGACCTTCTCGAGCAGGATGATCTGCATGTTCGGCTCCCGCTCAGTGGTTGTCGGTGTACGGCAGCAGGGCCAGGAAGCGGGCGCGGTTGATCGCGTCCGACAGCTGGCGCTGGTACCGGGCCTTGGTGCCGGTCAGGCGGGCCGGCATGATCTTGCCGGTCTCGGTGATGAAGTCCTTCAGCACGTCCACGTCCTTGTAGTCGATCCACTCGACCTTCTCGGCGGTGAACCGGCAGAAGCGCTTGCGCTTGAAGAGCGCGCTCTGCGACTGACGCTTCGGTTTCTTGTCCTTGCTGCCTCGGCGCATGAATGCCATGACGTTTCCTCTGTCTTTCTATGCGTTCCGCTCGACGGTCGGGTCGAGCTCGAATTCGGTGACGTGCAGGACCAGGGCCTTGACGTTGCGGCGCCGGGGGGCGAGGAAGCCTTCCAGCTTCAGCCCGGTGCCCAGCGCGACGCGGTCGATCCTCAGCGCTACACGGTCGGCGGCGATCGCGGAGATCTCCAGCTCGACCGTCCGATCGGTGCCGGCCTCGCGCTGCACCGAACGGTGCGAGAGCTTCAGCCCCACGATCGGCACGCCCGCGGGCGTGTAGCGGATCGGCTCGCGCTCGACGAGCGACGCGGTCAGGCCGACCCGGTTCAAGCGGCCCTTTCGGTCCTCTCGACGCGGTCGCCCCGGTCGCCGCGATCGCCACGGTCACCGCGGTCCGGACGATCGCCGGAACCCTCGGTGCTCGCCGCGCTCTTGCGGGCCTCTTCCTTCTGGATCCGGCGCAGCATCGGCGAGGCGCCCGTCTCGGCCTTCGGCATGCCGACGACCAGGTGGCGCAGCACCGCGTCGTTGAAGCGGAACGCGTGCTCGAGCTCTTCCAGGGTCTTCTGGTCGCACTCGATGTTCATCAGCGCGTAGTGGGCCTTGGCGACCTTCTGGATCGGATAGGCCAGCTGCAGGCGGCCCCAGTCCTCGATCCGGTGCATCGTGCCCTGGTGGCCTTCGACCAGGGTCTTGTACCGCTCGATCATCGCGGGCACCTGCTCGCTCTGATCGGGGTGGACGATGAAGACGATCTCGTAGTGACGCATCGATTCCCCAATTGTGGAGTGTTCTGGTGACGGGCGCGCCGCGGTGGTCTCGTGAAGACGACCGTCCGCGCGCGTGCCCCCGTGTTCCTCGAAGGCGGCTCCGATCGCTCGGGGCCGGCCGCCGGCTCGTGTCGGGGTGTCCGGCCGGACGAGCCACGCGCGGAATGTCCGCGGCGGGCCCGCCGGCACAGGTCCGTGCGGCGAGGAACCCTCGATTCTAGCCCGGGCGGGTCAGTGCTGTCCAGCGCGTCCGACGGGGTCGGGTTCGCCCGCCCAGATCCGGGCCATCAGCGCGCGCTCGCGGTCGATCACCGTGCGCATGAACACGTCGGCACCCTTCATCGCCTTGAAGGCCCGGAAGCCGGAGGCGAGGAACTCGTGCATCGCCGCCAGCCCGGCCATGCGCGCCGGCCCCTCCATCGCGCCGAGCAGGCCGCCCAGCAGCGGGTGCCGCACCAGCCGGTCGAGCGCCCGCCCGATGTGCTCGACCAGCTCGACCTGCCGCTCGCGGTCGGTGCGCGAGCCGGCCGCCCGGAAGGCCCGCGCGTAGGCGTCGTCGTCGATCGGCCGGCCGCGGATCGCCGGGTCGGCGACCAGCGCCTTCGCGGTCGCCAGGTCGAGCCGCTCGGACAGCGCGTCGAGCTCGACCGCGTCGGCGATCGTCCCGAGCGCGGCCTCGGGCAGGAAGCGGGTGAGCGTCGGGATCACGCGGGCGAGTTCGGCGTCGCGCTGCGAGAAGTCCTTCACGCCGTACAGTTCGTCGAGGAAGAACCGCGTTGCAGCCCGGTAGCGCGGCGACTCGAGCAGGTCGGCGTGCGTGAACGCGAGTCGCCGCGCCTGGAACGCGCGCAGCTCGTCGCGGCGCGCGCGCGTGGCCGCGTCGATGCCGTCGAGCGTGCGCAGCGCGGCCACCTCGGCCGCGCCGGCGCGGAGTCGTTGCGATGCGTCCATGCACGGGAAGGCTCGTGGGGTCGGCGGAAGTATGCCGCAGCGCGCAGGACCTGCCGTCGGGTTGCGGCACCATTAGAGCCGCACCTCTAGCGGCCGAACCTAGAATGGCCGCATGCACCGACGCACCCTGCCGAACGCCGGCGGCCCGCTCGCATGATCGCGCGGCTGCAGGCGTGGCTGCTCGTCGGGCAGTTCGTGCTCGGCGTGGTCCTCGCCGGCTGGCTCGGAGGCAGCGGCCGCACGTCGATCGCGGTCGCCGTGGCGATCGGTGTCGTCGCACCGCTCGCCCTGCACGCCGGCATCCTGACGCTCGACTTCGCGCTCGCGTGGGCGGTGCGCGGCGAGCGGCCCACGGACGCGCCACGGCACGGCTTCTGGCCGTCGCTGCGCTCGTGGCTGGTCGCCTACGTGCGCGAGATCATCGACTCGACCCGCACCTTCAGCTTCGCGCAGCCGCTGCTCGCGGCGCGGCCGTTCGCCACCGGCACCGTCGCCGGCGAGCGGCTGCCGGTGCTGCTGATCCACGGCTACTTCTGCAACCGCGCGCTGTGGCGGCCGATGGCCGCGCGCCTCGCCGCGGCCGGCCACGCGGTCGAGGCGCTCGACCTCGAGCCGCCGTTCGCGTCGATCGACGACTATGCGCCGCGGATCGCCGAGGCGGTCGAGGCGCTGCGCGCGCGCACCGGGGCCGCGCGCGTCGCGCTGGTCGGCCACAGCATGGGCGGGCTCGCCGCGCGGTCCTACCTGCGGGCGTTCGGCGACGACGCGGTCGCCTGCGTCGTCACGCTCGGCACGCCGCACCGCGGCACCGTGCACGCGAACTTCGGTCGCGGCCGCAACGTGCGGCAGATGCGCCGCGACAGCGACTGGTTGCGCGCGCTCGCGGCCGAGGAACCGGGAGGGCGGCTCGAGCGCTTCACCGTCGTGCTCTCGTGGCAGGACAACATCGTCGCGCCGCAGGCGATCCAGACGCTGCCCGGCGCGCGCACGGTGGTGCTGCACGGGCTCGGTCACGTGACCCTCGCGTACGACGCCCGGGTCGCGGGCATCGTGCTCGAGGCGCTGGCCGCGGCCGAGACCGGCCGGACCGCCCGCGAGGCGACACCCGGCGAGATCGGCTGAGCGCGAAGACACGTCGCCCGGGCGGCGGCGACCCCGCCCGAGCCCGTCGCGTCAGAAGTGGATGCCCCGCATCAGCTGCTGGAACGCGACCTGATCGGCCGACAGCTGGGGCGGCTTGTCCCCCTTCACGCCCTTGGCCGCTTCAGAGTCCGGGAACATCCGGAACGAGGTGTTCATCACGATCTGCGCGAGGCGCGGCACGGTCGCATGCATCACCGCGCCGACGATGCCGAGCCGCGTCGCGATCCGCGCCGGCTTGTGGACGATCGCCTGCACGATCAGGTCGCCGGCCTCGTCGGGCGACAGCGTCGGGACGTTGTTGTAGAGCTTGGTCGGCGCGATCATCGGCGTGCGGACCAGCGGCATGTTGATCGTCGTGAAGCGCACGCCGAGGTCGGCGTACTCCGACGAGGCGCACATCGTCCACGCGTCGAGCGCCGACTTCGACGCGACGTAGGCCGAGAAGCGCGGCGCGTTGGTCAGCACCCCGATCGACGAGATGTTGATCACGTGGCCGCGCTTCTTCGCGACCATGCCCGGCAGCAGCCCCATCGTCGTGCGGATCGCCCCGAAGTAGTTGAGCTGCATGCAGCGCTCGAAGTCGTGGAAGCGCTCCTGGCTCGACTCGATCGCGCGGCGGATCGAGCGGCCGGCGTTGTTGACCAGGTAGTCGACGCCGCCGTGCGTCTCGATCAGCCACTTGACCATGCGGTCGACGTCGGCCATGTCGGCCAGGTCCACGCTGAACGTGTGCAGCACGTGGCCGTCGGCCTCGACCAGCGCCTTCGCCTCGTCGAGCTTGTCCTGGTCGCGGCCGCAGATGATCGTCACCGCGCCGGCCTCGGCGATCTTGCGCGCCGCCGCGAGGCCGATGCCGGACGAGCCGCCGGTGATCAGCACGACCTTGCCGGCGACCTGGCCCTTCAGCGTCCGGTCGATCTGCAGGTCCGGGTCGAGGTGGCGCTCCCAGTAGTCCCAGATCGCCCACGCGTAGTCCTTCAGCCGCGGGCAGGCGACGCCGCTGCCCTTGAGCGCGGAGGTGGTGTAGCGGCAATCGAAGCGCGTCGGGTAGTTGACGAAGTCGAGGATGTCGTCGGGCAGCCCCAGGTCCTTCATCACCGCGCCGCGGATGCGCCGCACCGGCGTGAGCGCCATCAGGCTCTTCTTGACGCCGCGCGGGATGAAGCCGAGCAGCGCCGCGTTCACGCGGATCGTCATGCGCGGCGAGTGCGCGGCCTCGCAGAAGGTGTTCAGCACGTCGCCGACGCGCATCGGCTCCGGGTCGACGAGGTGGTAGCAGTCGGAGTCGTGCTGCTTCGCGTGCGCGATGTGGTCCATCGCGTCGACGACGAAGTCGACCGGCACGATGTTGATCCGCCCGCCCTCGATGCCGATCGTCGGCATCCACGGGGGCAGCGTCTGGCGCATCCGCTGGATCAGCTTGAAGAAGTAGTACGGCCCGTCGATCTTGTCCATCTCGCCGGTCTTCGAGTCGCCGACGACGAGGCCTGGGCGGAAGACGAGGAACGGCACCTTGCACTCGTCGCGGACGATCTTCTCGGAGTCGTGCTTGGTCGCGAAGTACGGATGGTCGAGGCCCTCGGCCTCGTCGAACATGTCCTCGCGGAAGACGCCCTCGAAGAGCCCCGCCGCCGCGATCGACGAGACGTGGTGGAAGCGCCCGGCCTTGATCTGGTTGGCGAACTGCACGACGTTGCGCGTGCCGTCGACGTTCACGCGCAACTGGCTGTCGGCGTCGGCCTTCAGGTCGTAGATCGCGGCGAGGTGGAAGAAGTGCGCGACCTTGCCGTCGTACTTCTTGCGCTCGGCCGCCTTGATGCCGAGGCCCGGCTGGGTCAGGTCGCCCTGCACCGCGACCGCGCGGTCGGCGCCGACGCCCCAGTAGTCGAGCAGGGGCTGCACGCGCTCGGGCGAGGCGTCGCGGATCAGGAAGTGCACGACGGCGCCGCGGCGGGCCAGCAGCTTGCGGACGAGGCGCTTGCCGATGAAGCCGCTGGCGCCGGTGACGAAATACATCATCGCTGGGATCTCCTCGTGTGTCCGTGTTCTTCGAGCCGACGCGGGGCGGCGCGCGGAGCCCGGATCATCGCACCGCCCGTCGCGCGGCGGCAACCCGGTGCGGTTCGCTCGCCCGCGAACGGTCGTGCGATTAGTGTGCGGGCTCTAGGGACCTTGCCTAGACTGCTTTCATCGCCCCGCCCCGAACCGCGTGGCGCGCCCAGACAACCCACTTCGCAGGAGCAGAACACATGGTCAAGAAGACGAAACCGGCGGCCCAGGTCACCGCGGACAACGGCCAGCTGGCCGCGGCGGTGAAGGACTCGGCGCAGCAGATCTGGCTGGCGGGCCTCGGCGCGTTCGCCAAGGCGCAGGAGGAAGGCAACAAGGTCTTCGAGGCGCTGGTCAAGGAAGGCAAGGGCATCCAGAAGCGCACCCGAGCGATCGCCGAGGAGAAGCTCGGCGTGGTCACCGGGCGCGTCGGCCGCGTCGCCGGCGACGTCTCGAAGCAGGCGACCCAGTCGTGGGACCGCCTCGAGCAGGTGTTCGAGGAGCGGGTCGCCCGCGCGCTGAACCGGCTCGGCGTGCCGACGAACGCGGACGTCCAGGAGCTGATCGCCCGCGTCGAGAAGCTGCACGCCAGCGTCCAGGCGCTCGGCGGCAAGCCGGCCCGCGCGCCGCGCGCCGCCGCGACCCGCAAGCCCGCGGCGAAGGCCACGAAGGCGACCCGCGCGCCGCGCAAGGCCGCCGCGAAGAAGGCCGCGAAAGCCTGAGCGGAGCCTGACGCGCGGGCCGCCCCCGCGGCTCGCGCCGGCCCGACATGACCCCCATCCGTCGTCCCGTCGCCCCGGTCGGCATCGCGCTGGCCGGCGGCGGCTTCCTCGGCGCCGCCTACGAGCTCGGCGCGCTCGCCGCGCTGTCCGAGTCGATCGACGGGCTGGACCTGACCTCGCTCGATGTCTACGTCGGCGTCAGCGCCGGCGCGTTCGTCGCGGCCGGCCTCGCGAACGGGCTGTCGCCGCACGCGATGGTCCGGATGTTCGTCGAGAGCGAGGTCGACGACGGCCCGTTCGACCCGGCGTCGCTGCTGCGGCCCGCCTGGGGCGAGCTGCGCGAGCGGCTCGCGGTCGCGCCGTCGGTGCTCGGCGACCTCTTCGACGAGATGCGCCGCGGGCTGCTGCACGGGGGCCTCGGCACCGCCGTCTGGCGCGGCCTCGACCGCGCGGCCTCGCTGCTGCCCACCGGCGTGATCGACGCCGCGCCGGCCGAGCTCAAGCTCGCCGCGCTGCTCGGCGAAGCCGGCCGGACCAACCGGTTCGACCAGCTGCGCGCCACGCTGCGGATCGTGGCCACCGACATCGACACCGGCGAGACGGTCGCCTTCGGCGGCCCCGGCACGCCCGAGGTGCCGATCTCGCGGGCGGTGCTCGCTTCGGCCGCGGTGCCCGGCCTGTTCCCGCCGGTGAAGATCGCCGGGCGCTGGTTCGTCGACGGCGCACTGAACAAGACGCTGCACGCGTCGATCGCGCTGCAGGAAGGCGCGCGCCTGGTGCTGTGCCTGAACCCGCTGGTGCCGTACGCCGCCGGGCCCGAGGGCCCGCCCGCGGCGATGGCCCGGCGCGGCCTCGGCGCGGTGCTCGCGCAGACGGTGCGCACCGCGATCCGCTCGCGGATGACCGTCGGCCTCGAGAAGTACCGCGTCACCCACCCGGACGCCGACGTGCTCCTGTTCGAGCCGCGGGCCGACGACGCGACGACCTTCTTCACGCGGATCTTCAGCACCTCGAGCCGGCGGGGGCTGTGCGAGCACGCCTACCGGCGCACGCGCGCGGACCTGCTCGAGCGCGCGCCCTCGCTCGCGCCGGTGCTCGCGCGGCACGGACTGCGGCTGAACGTCGAACGGCTCGCCGACCCGGCGCACGCGCTGGTGCGCGAGCCGACGCGCCCGCCGCCGCGCGCGGGCCGGCTCGCGGTCGCGACGCGCCGGCTCGGCCACACGCTCGACGACCTCGAGCGCGTCGTCAGGCTGTCCGGACGAGGCTGAGCGCCCGCGGGGCCGGTGCTATCCTTGGCCGCCGCGCCCGACGCGCGAGCCGCCCGCCGGGAGATGACGGATGCAGACGCAGCGCAAGGCGCCGCGACGCACGCGCGAACGGATCCTCGAGCTGTCGCTGCGCCTGTTCAACGAGCAGGGCGAGCCGCAGGTCACGACCAGCGCGATCGCCGACGAGATGAACATCTCGCCCGGCAACCTGTACTACCACTTCCGCAACAAGGACGACATCGTCAATGCGCTGTTCGAGCAGTACGAGCGCGAGATGGAGGGCCTGCTGCGACTGCCCGGCGAGCTGCCCGCGGACGTCGAGGATGCCTGGCTGTTCCTGCACCTGCTGTTCGAGACGATCTGGCGGCACCGCTTCGTCTACCGTGACCTCAGCGACCTGCTGACCCGCAACCGGCGCGTCGAGACGCACTTCCGCACGATCCTGGAGGGCAAATCGCGCGCCGCGCGAGGGCTGTGCGACGGGCTGGCCGAGGCGGGGCAGCTGCACGCCACCGACTTCGAGATCGACGCGCTCGCCACCAACATGGTCGTCGTCGCGACCTGGTGGCTGCAATACGAGTACGTGCTCGACGCGCGCCGCTTCGGCGAGCCCGAGCACCAGGCGGCGGCGCTCGCGCGCGGCGCGTTCCAGGTGCTCGCGCTGACCGGCGCCTACCTGAGCGGCGACGCCCGCGCGCTGTTCGAGCGACTGGCGCGCGAGTACCTGCGCGTGCCGGACGACCGCGGCTTCCGGCCGCCTCAGCCGACGAAGGGCAGCAGCCCGCCGGTGCGCCGCCGATAGGCGGGGTGTTCGCCGGGGAAGCGGGCCGCGAGCAGCGCGTCCTCGAAGCGGTGCTTGACGACGAGCACCGCGGCGAGCGCGACGCCGACCGCGACCGACGCCGGCGGGCCCGAGAGCGCCGGGGGCAGCACGAAGGCCAGCAGGGCGGTGTACATCGGGTGCCGCACCCAGCGGTACGGCCCGTCGACGACCAGCCGCTCGTGCGCGTCGGGCAGCGGCGTGATCGAGAACGCACGGCGCTGGCGCAGCGTCATCCAGACGCCGGCCCAGGCGCCCAGCGCGACCCCGACGAGTTGCACCGCGACGCCCGCCGGATGCGGCGCGACCCACGGCCCCTGCCAGAGCCACGCCGCGAGCCCGCCGAACTGAGCGGCGACGAGCACCCTCCCCTTCGCCGCGTCCCGCACCGCGCCGCGCCGGCTCAGCGCACGAAGCCCATCGGCTTCGAGAAGCGCACGTCCGGCTTCGCGCGGTGCTCGCGCTCGAGCTGCTCGACGAAGGCCTCGGGGTCGGGCAACTCGCCGAGCAGCGTCGCCTGCCGCTTCACCACCGCGAAGTCACCCGGCGCGAGCAGCTCCAGCCGCCCGAGCCGCTCGGCGAGCGCCGCCGGTACCGCGCCCGCCGCCGCGGCGTCGAGGGCCGCGGCGTCCGCCCCTTCGGCCGGCTCCCAGCCGAGCGCCTCGACCGCGAACATCCGCAGCCGCTGCGCCGCCGACAGCGGCAGGAAACGCAGCTTGAACGAGAAGCGCCGCAGCGCCGCCTCGTCGATCCGGTCGAACAGGTTGGTGGTGCAGATGAACACGCCGTCGAAGCGCTCCATCCCCTGCAGCATCTCGTTGACCTCGCTGACCTCGTAGTTGCGGACCGCGAGCTGGCGGTTCTGCAGGAACGAGTCGGCCTCGTCGAGCAGCAGCACCGCCTGCTCGCGCTGCGCGTCGGCGAACATCTTCGCCATCTGCTGCTCGGTCTCGCCGACGTACTTGCTCATCAGGTCGGAGGCGCGCTTGATCATCAGCGGCCGCTCGAGGCTGCGCGCGACGTGCTCGCCGAGCGCGGTCTTGCCGGTGCCCGGCAGGCCGTAGAAGCACAGCGTCGCGCGCGGGCGCGCCTGCAGCGCGGCGATGATCCGCTCGACCGGATGGCGGGTCTCGACGTTGAGGAGGCCGAGGTCGTAGCGGGTCGGCGACGGCCGGAACTCCGGCTCGTCGCCGGCGCGGCCGAGCGCGCGGTCGGCACGCTCGAGCTGGCGCTCGATCAGCGCCTCGACCGGGTCGCCGACGCTGTCGCGGGTCAGCCGCGCGAAGCGCGCCGCCGACTGGATCTGCGCGGGCGTGACCTGCTTGCGCGCGGCGATCCTAGCGACGAACGCGTCGGAGACGCCCAGCTCGGCGAGATGCTTGCGGGCGATCGTCTCGCGCACGCGCTGCGGCGGGTTCGACAGCTCGAGGTGGAACTGGAAGCGGCGCCGGTAGGCCGGGTCGATCTGGCCGATCGAGTTCGACACCCAGATCGTCGGCACCGGGTTCTGCTCGAGCGTCTGGTTCACCCAGGCCTTGCCGTTGACCGCCGCGCCCCGTGCCTCCTCGGCGCCGAACAGGTTCAGCACCGGCTCGCTGATCGGCGGGAACACGTCCTCGACCTCGTCGAACAGCAGCGCCGCGCCGTGGCGGCCCTTCAGGAACGCCTGCGACACCTGCAGCGAGCGGTAGCGCTCCTTGCCCGACAGGCTGTTGCCTTCGCGGTCGAGGCAGTCGACCTCGTAGAGCTCGCAGCCGGCGCGCTGCGCGACCAGCCGCGCGAACTCGGTCTTGCCGGTGCCCGGAGGCCCGTAGAGGAGCACGTTGACGCCCTTCTCGCGCCCGCGCACCGCGGCCTGCAGCAGCGCGACCAGGTAGCGCGCGTCGTCGCCGACGTGCGGGAAGTCCTCGATCGACAGCGCGCTCGGCGTGGCCGGCCGCGTGAACGCGGCCATCATCTCGCCTTCGGAGGCGTACTCGGCGGTCAGCACCGCGAGCAGCTTGTCCGACACGCGCATCAGGTCGCCGAGGTCGGTGACCGCGTGTTCGGCAATCGGCGTCTCGACCAGCCCGAGCGACTCGAGCCGCCCGCCGGCGCGCAGCGCAGCCGCGGTCTCTCCCGCCTGCTGGCCGAGCACCTGCGCGAGCATCCCGTAGGCCTCCTGTGCGCTCGCGGCCTTGCAGTCGACGAGCACCGGACGCAGGTCGCGCTGGTACTTGCACAGCGACGCGTGCAGCAGGATCGCGCGCTCGCAGTCGGACAGGCCGAGCACGCGCGCGAGCAGGTCGACGTTGTCGACGAGGCGTACGCGCTGCTTCGCGAGCCGCGCGTCGAAGCGCTCGGCGCTCAGCTGGAAGACGCGCAGCAGTTCCTTGCCGTGCAGCTTCACGAACTCGTCGAGGTAGTAGTGGATCGCGGTGTCGTCGTACAGACCGTTCCAGGCGCCGTGGCGCGCCATGAAGTCCTCGAGCGCCAGCTCGCCCGAGCCGGCCCAGGCCGGCGCCTCGGCGCAGCGGCGCGCGACGTAGGTCTGCAGCCGCGCGAGCGTCGCACGGGGCCACACCAGCCAGCGGCCGGTCAGGGTGACGACGTTGTTGATGTCGCGGCGCAGGTTGAAGCGGGGCCCGAGCGCGAGCACGGTGCGCAGCGCGAAGCGCGCGCACATCAGGTCGAGCGCGCTCGCGTGCTCGAGCGCGGGCGGGTCGATCGTCGGCTCTTCGTCGACGGGGTGCGCGGGGACGGACATCGGAGCGACCTCCCGGAGGATGGGTGACGTCGATGCTAACGCGCGGATCGACACAACGGCCGACCTAGTGTAATGTGTTCTGTATACAGTATTCGCCCCGCTCCGCATTCAGTCCCGTCCAGCCACCCGACCCCGATGCCCCCCCGCCCCGCCGAACCGCGCCTCGCCGCGCTCGACGCGAGCCCCGCGCTCGCCGAGCGCGCCTACCGCGCGCTGCTCGACGCGATCGTCACCGGCGAGCTCGCGCCCGGCGAGCGCCACACGCAGGAGGCGCTCGCCGAGCGGCTCGGCGTGTCGCGCCAGCCGGTGCTGCAGGCGCTGCTGCTGCTGCGCAGCCAGGGACTGGTGAAGGACGAGCCCAACCGGCGCGGCGTCGAGGTCGCGCCGCTGACCGCGGCATTCGTGCAGCACCTGTACGCGGTGCGCGGCGCACTCGACGCGCTCGCCGCGCGCTCCGCCGCCTACCGCCCCCGCCCCGAGCTGCGCGAGCCCGGCATGGCGCTGATCCGCGCCGGCCGCGCGGCGGCCGCCGCCGGCGAGCCGCGCGCGCTGGTCGAGGCCGACGTCGCGTTCCACCGCTTCCTGTACGAGGCGGCGCACAACCCGGTGCTCGCGGAGACGGCCGAGGTCCACTGGCATCACACCCGCCGCGCGATGGCCGCCTACCTGCGCCAGCCGGTCTCGGTGCGCACCGTCTGGAACGAGCACCTGGCGATCCTGAGCGCGGTGGTACGCGGCGACGCGCGACTCGCCGAGCGGCTCGCCCGGGAGCACTGCGAGGCGTCCGCCCAGACGATGCTGCGACTGGTGTTCGAGCCCCCCGCGCCGGCGGTCGCCGGCGATCCCATCACGACGAGGAGGAGACGATGAAGCTGACCCCCGAGCAGCTGGAGCGGTTCGACCGCGACGGCTACCTGTTCTTTCCCGGCCTGTTCGGCCCCGAGGAGATGGCGGCCCTGAAGGCCGAGGTGCCCTCGCTGTACGCGCAGCACCGCCCGGAGATCATCCGCGAGAAGGGCTCGGACGCGGTGCGCACGGTGTTCGCCGCGCACCTGATGAACGAGGGCTTCGCCAAGCTCGGCCGCCACCCGCGCATGATCGAGCCGGCCCGCCAGCTGTTCGGCGAGGAGGTCTACATGCACCAGTTCAAGGTGAACGGCAAGCAGGCCTTCGACGGCGACGTGTGGCAATGGCACCAGGACTACGGCACCTGGAAGGCCGACGACGACATGCCCGAGGCCCGTGCGATGAACGTCTCGGTGTTCCTCGACGAGGTCAACGAGTTCAACGGGCCGCTGCTCTTCATCCCCGGCTCGCACAAGGCGGGCGCGCTCGAGGCGAGCCACGACCTGTCGACCACCAGCTACCCGCTGTGGACGATCGACGAGAAGACCATCACCGACCTGGTCGCGCGCGGCGGCATCGTCGCGCCCAAGGGCCCGCCCGGCTCGATGCTGCTGTTCCACTCGTGCCTGGTCCACGGCTCGCCGTCGAACATGTCGCCGTGGAACCGGACGATCGTGTACCTGAGCCTGTGCGCGGTCTCGAACCACATCCGCAGCTTCAAGCGCCCCGACTGGATCGCGCACCGCGATTTCACGCCGATCGTGCCGCTGGCCGACGACTGCCTGCTCGACCGCTCGGTGCGCATCCTCGACCTGCCGCTCGCGAAGGCGGCCTGAGCCCGACACGACGATGAACCTGCACCGGATGCTCCAGCAGCGCGCGGCCGAGGGCCGCCCGCTGCGCGTCGGCCTGATCGGGGCCGGCAAGTTCGGCACGATGTACCTGTCCCAGGCGCTGCGCACGCCCGGGATCCACCTGGTCGGCGTCGCCGACCTGCAGCCCGTGCGCGCGAAGGCGGCGCTCAAGCGCGTCGGCTGGCCTGCCGACCGGCTCGGCGCGAAGGGCTTCGCCGACGCGGCGAAGCGCGGCACGACGCGGATCGTCGACGACGCGTTCGCGCTGATCGCCGCGCCCGAGGTCGACGTGGTCATCGACGCGACCGGCCACCCGGCCGCCGGCATCGCCCATGTGCTCGCCTGCTGCGAGCACGGCAAGCACGTGGTGATGGTCAACGTCGAGGCCGACGCGCTCGCCGGGCCGCTGCTCGCGCGGCGCGCGCAGGAGGCGGGCATCGTCTACTCACTCGCCTACGGCGACCAGCCGGCGCTGATCTGCGAGATGGTCGACTGGGCGCGCACCGCGGGCTTCGAGGTGGTCGCCGCCGGCAAGGGCACGAAGTACCTGCCCGAGTACCACGCGTCGACGCCCGACACCGTCTGGCCGTACTACGGCATCGCGCCCGAGGACGCGAAGGCTGGCGGCATGAACGCGCAGATGTTCAACTCGTTCCTCGACGGCACGAAGTCGGCGATCGAGATGGCCGCGGTCGCGAACGCGACCGGGCTCACGCCCGCGCCCGACGGCCTCGCGTTCCCGCCCTGCGGCGTCGACGACCTCCCCCACCTGTTGCGCCCGGTGTCCGAGGGCGGGCTGCTGCACCATCGCGGCCAGGTCGAGGTGATCTCGAGCGTCGAGCGCGACCGCCGGCCGGTGTTCCGCGACCTGCGCTGGGGCGTCTACGTGACCTTCGCCGGCGACACCGACTACGTGCGGCGATGCTTCAAGGAGTACGGGCTGCACACCGACTCCAGCGGCCACTACACGGCGATGTACAAGCCCTACCACCTGATCGGGCTCGAGCTCGGCGTCAGCGTCGCGTCGGTCGGGCTGCGCCGGGAGCCGACCGGCGCCGCCGACGGCTGGCGCGGCGACGTGGTGGCCACCGCCAAGCGCGACCTGAAGGCCGGCGAGACGCTCGACGGCGAAGGCGGCTTCACCGTCTACGGCAAGCTGATGCCGGCGACCGACTCGCTCGCGGCCGGCGGCCTGCCGCTCGGCCTCGCGCACGGCGTCAAGCTGCTGAAGCCCGTGCAGGCCGGCCGGCCGGTGCGCTGGAGCGACGTGGAGATCGACGCGGCGCAGCCCGCGGTCGCGTTCCGCAGGGAGATGGAGCAGACCTTCGCCGCCGCGCTCAGCGGTGCAGGGTCGCGGCCACGATCGTCGCGAGCCCGAGCCCGAGGTTGACCGCGACGAGCGTGCGGATGCGGCCGAGCCCGGCGGCCGCGTCCGGCCAGCGCCGCGCCTGCGACGCGGCGCGCGCCTTCGGGAAGACCCCGTGGGCGATCACGCCGAAGATCACCGTCATCACCGCGGCGATGCCCATCATCGCGTGCCAGCCGGGCGGCGCGTTCGCGAACCCGACCTGCGCGAAGCGCCACAGCCCGGTCGCCCACAGCAGCACGATCGACACCGCGACCCAGCGGAAGAAGCGGCCGAGCGCGCCGACCATCATCGGCACGCGCTGCGGCGGCTCGAGCAGCTCGAAAGCCGCCGGCCGCAGGCAGAAGTGGGCGAAGACCATGCCGCCGACCCAGACGGCGGCGGCCGCGACGTGCACGGCGAGCAGCAGCGATTCCATGGACGCAGTCTGACACGGCCCGCCGGGGCCCCCGCCGATGACACCGTGGCGCGGATGGGCGACACTCGCGCTCCACACGGCACGCGGCGCCCACGCCGCGGCCCGCGAGGAGACGCATGGAGATCTCGACGCTCGACCTGTCGCGCCGCCGCGCGCGCGAGAAGCCGCAGGCGGTCGCCTGGGCCGCCCCCGACCGTGCCTGGACCTTCGGTGCGGTCGAGACGCTGACCAACCGGCTCGCGAATGCGCTCGTCGCCCTCGGCGTGGGCCGCGGGGATCGCGTCGCCTGCCTGACCCGCCACCAGCCCGAGTGCGCGATGCTCGTGCTCGCCGCGCAGAAGATCGGCGCGGTCTGCATGCCGGTCAACTGGCGGCTCGCGGCGCCCGAGGTGCAGTACATCGTCGGCGACGGCAAGGCCCGCGTGATGATGGCCGACCCGGAGTTCGAGTCGGTCGTCGCCGCGCTCGACGCGCCGACGCTGCGCGCGACGTTCGCGACGCGCCCGGGCGGCGCGCTGCCCGCGCTCGAGGACTGGGTCGCCGCGCATCCGGACGTCGATCCCGGCTTCATGCCCGGGCCGGACGACATCGCGCTGCAGCTCTACTCGTCGGGCACGACCGGCCTGCCCAAGGGCGTCGAGCTGTCGCACCGGGCGATGGCGCACTCGCACATCAACGGCGTGTCGCAGGAGTGGGCCTACGATCCGGCGGTGCACGTGAACCTGAACGTGCTGCCGGCGTTCCACATCGCCGGCGCCGGCGTCGCACTGATGACGCACGCGTTCGGCGGGCGCAGCGTGACGATGCCCGACTTCGACCCGAAGGCCGCGCTCGACGCGATCGAGCGCGATGGCGTCACGCACGCGTTCCTGGTGCCGGCGATGATCCAGTTCATGCTGGCGGTGCCGGGCGTGGAGACGCGCGACCTGTCGTCGCTGAAGATCGTCTCGTACGGTGCCTCGCCCATCAGCGACCGTGTGCTGACCGACGCGATGCGCGTGTTCGGCTGCGGCTTCCTGCAGGTCTACGGCCTCACCGAGACCTGCGGCGCAGTGACCGCGCTGCGCGCGCACGACCACGCGACCGAAGGGCCGAAGGCCGCGCTGCTGCGCTCGGCCGGCCAGCCGATGACCGACGTCGAGGTGCGCGTCGTGCGGCCGGGCACGCGCGACGACTGCGACGACGGCGAGGTCGGCGAGCTGTGGATCCGCTCGCCGAAGAACATGGCCGGCTACTGGGGCAAGCCCCAGGCCACCGCCGAAGCCTTCGAGCCCGACCCGCGCGGCGCCCCGCCGTGGTTCCGCAGCGGCGACGCGGGTTACTGGAAGGGCGGCTACCTGTTCCTGCACGACCGGCTGAAGGACATGATCGTCTCCGGCGGCGAGAACATCTATCCGGCCGAGGTCGAGAACGCGCTGATGCTTCACCCCGCGGTCGCCGACGGCGCGGTGATCGGCGTGCCCGACGACAAGTGGGGCGAGGCGGTCAAGGCGGTGGTGGTGCTCAAGCCGGGCGCGCAGGCGACCGAGCGCGAGATCGTCGACTTCTGCCGCGCGCGCATCGCGCACTACAAGAGCCCGAAGTCGGTCGACTTCGTCGACGCGATCCCGCGCAACCCGAGCGGCAAGATCCTCAAGCGCGTGCTGCGCGAGCCCTACTGGGCCGGCCGCGACCGCCGGATCGCCTGACCGCCCTTCCCTCACAGGACACGAACGATGAACGCCCCCGAGATCCGCGAGATCGCCACCGGCCTGCAGTTCCCCGAGGGCCCGATCGCCCTGCCCGACGGCGACGTGCTGCTGGTCGAGATCCGGCGCGGCACGCTGTCGCGCGTCAAGCCCGACGGCCGGGTCGTCGTCGTCGCGACGACCGGCGGCGGGCCCAACGGCGCCGCGATCGGCCCGGACGGCGCCTGCTACATCTGCAACAACGGCGGCTTCGAGTGGATCGACATGGGCGGCGGCCGGATGCGACCCGCGCACCAGCCGAAGGACTACTCGGGCGGGCGCATCGAGCGCGTGGATCTCGAGACCGGCCGCGTCGACGTGCTCTACACGCACGGGCCGAACGGCGCGCTGCGCGGCCCGAACGACCTGGTGTTCGATGCGCATGGCGGCTTCTGGTTCACCGACCTCGGCAAGACCCGGCCGCGCGACCTCGACTACGGCGCGGTCTACTACGCGAAGGCCGACGGCTCGTCGATCGTCGAGGTCGTGCAGCCGATGCTGACGCCGAACGGGATCGGGCTGTCGCCCGACGGGAGCCGGCTCTACGTCGCCGAGACCCGCGCGGGCCGGCTCTGGGCCTGGGACATCGAGGCGCCGGGCGTGCTCAGGCGCCGGCCGTTCCCGTCGCCGTGGGGCGGCACGCTGCTGCACCAGTCGGCGAGCTATCGGCTGTTCGACTCGCTCGCGGTGGATGCGGCCGGCAACGTCTGCGTCGCGACGCTGATGGAGGGCGGGATCACGGTCGTCCCGCCGGACGGCGGGCCGGCGGGCTGGGTGCCGATGCCGGACGTCTACACGACCAACGTGTGCTTCGGCGGGCCGGGGCTGAAGACGGCGTACGTGACGCTGTCGACGACCGGCAAGCTGGTCGCGATCGACTGGCCGCGCGCGGGCGCGCCGCTGAACTGGCTGAACACGCGGCCCTGACCGGTCGCGGCGCGCGGGCGGCCGCAAGCTCGCCCGGAGTCCGCCGAGTGCCCCGCTCGGGCGGCTGCGGCCGGCCCGCGCCGAATCAGCCCAGCTCGGCCAGCCGCCGCGCCTGACGCTCGAGCAGCCGCTCGACCTCGGCGAGGTCCTGCGCCGTCAGCGACGGCCCCGGCCGCCGCAGCGTCGGGTGCGCGATCGCGCCGCGCGCGACCATCAGGTGCTTGCGCACCGCCAGGCCGATGCCCGCTTGCTGCTCGTAGCGGGCGAGTGGCAGGTAGGCGTCGAACAGGTCCCGGCCGCGCTCGGCGTCGCCGCGGGCGAACGCGTCGACGACGCCGACCATCATCTCCGGGTAGGGGAAGCCGGTCATCGCGCCGTCGGCGCCGCGCGCCATCTCCTCGGGCAGGAAGAGGCCCCCGCCGTTGCCGGTGAGGATCGACACGCGGCGCACGTCGCCGCGCGCGCTCGCGGCGCGATAGGCCGACAGCTTCGCGAGGCCCGGGCTGTCCTCGTGCTTGATCATCACGCAACGCTCGTGCCGCCGAAGCAGCTCGAGCACGACCGGGGTCGGCAGCGTGACGCCGCTCGCGATCGGATGGTCCTGCAGCACCCAGGGCGTGTCGGCACCGATCGACTCGACCGCCATCGCGAACCAGTCGAGAATCTGCGCATCCGAGCGCAGGCCGGGGCCCGGCTGCAGCATCAGCCCCGACGCACCCGCGTCGCGCAGCGCCGCGGCGAGCTCGCACAGCCCGGCGAAGCCGGGCGCGGACACGCCGCAGACCACCGGCACGCGCCCCGCGACGCGCTCGACGACGCGTGCGGTCAGGCGCCGCGCCTCGTCCTGCGTCAGCTTCGGCGCCTCGCCGAGCACGCCGAGCAGCGTGAGCCCGGTCGCGCCGTGCGACAGGTAGAAGTCGACCATCGTGTCGGCGCTCGCGAGATCGAGCGCGCCGTCGGGCGCGAACGGCGTGACGGCGATCAGGTAGGCGCCGCGGGCGGACGCGTCGAGCGGGGCGATGCGGGTCATCGGTGTCGAAGGCGGGAGATCAGAAGCGCGAGCCGGGCTGCGCGAGGAAGGCGAGCTCCTGCGCGGTCGAGGTGCGGCCGAGCGCCTCGTTGCGATGAGGGAAGCGGCCGAAGCGCTCGATCACCTCGAGGTGCTTGACCGCCCACTCGTGGTAGCCGCCGGCGTCCGGGTCGCCGCGCAGCGCGCCGAACAGGCGCACCGCCTCGCGCTGGTCCTCGAGCGACTCGGAGTGCTCGAACGGCAGGTAGACGAACGCGCGCTCGACCGGACGCAGCCGCGCGTCGCGGCCCTCGGCCACGACGCGCTTCGCGAGCGCGAGCGCACCGGCGTCGAGCGCGAACGCGCGGGCCTCGCCGCGGAACAGGTTGCGCGGGAACTGGTCGCAGACGACGAGGAGCGCGAGCGCGCCGTCGTCGTCGGACTCCCAGCCGGCGAGGCCGCCAGCGCGTGCCTCGTCGACGAGCGCGCCGAAGCGCACGCGGATCGCCGCGTCGAACCCGTCGTCCTTGCGGAACCAGGCCTCGCGCGGCCGACCGAGCGCGCGCTCCGCGGGCTCGCCGAACCAGAACGCGAGGGCCTCGGCGACGCGCGGATCGGCGCTCACGATGCGAACTCGATCGTCACGCGGCGCGTGCGCGCGCTCTTCTTCTCGACCTTGGCGATCCGCAGCAACCCGATCTCGGCGGTGTTCGCGACGTGCGTGCCGCCGCAGGGCTGCAGGTCGACGCCCTCGACGCGCAGCAGCCGGACGCGCCCGTGCCCCATCGGCGGCGCGACCGACATCGTGCGCACCAGCTCCGGCTGCGCGGCGAGCGCCTCGTCGGTGATCCAGTCGGCGCTCACCGCGTGGCCGCCCGCGACCAGCCGCTCGAGCCCGACCTGCAGCGCGTCGCGGTCGATCGGCTCGACGGTCGCGAAGTCGAGCCGCGCGTAGCCGGCGGTGATCGAGCAGCCGTCGACCGGATGCGGCAGCAGCGCGCACAGCAGGTGCGTCGCGGTGTGCAGCCGCATGTGCCGGTGCCGGCGGTCCCAGTCGATCTCGGCGACGACCGCATCGCCCGGCTGCAGCGACGCCGCCGCCGCGGCCGAGGCCGGCGACGGCACGTGCAGCGCGTCGTCGGGCCCTGCGCCCTCGGCCTTCGACTTGCGGGTGTCGGCGATCGCGACGACGAGCCCGTCGGCGCGGGTCAGCAGGCCCGCGTCGCCGGCCTGGCCGCCGCCCAGCGGGTAGAAGACCGTGCGGTCGAGCAGCACGCCCTCGGGGCCGACCGACACCACGCGCGCGTCGCAGCGGCGCAGGTAGGCATCGGCGCGAAACAGCGCCTCGGTCACGCGGCGACCTTCGGGGGCTCGCCGAACAGCGCGTGCTCGAGGCCGTCGGCGTCGAGCGCGCCGCCGAGCATGTCCGGCGGCAGCATCGCGCAGATCAGCATCAGCGCGTCGAATTCGGGCTTGAAGGCGTCGATCAGCTGCTGCGGCTCGGGACAGAGCTTTCGGTCGGCGATCACGCCGAACTGCACGCCGCCGGCGTACGACAGGATCGACACGCCGAGCCCGATGTCGCCCGACTGCGGCACCCAGAACATCATCCGCGACAGCTGCCGTCCGGCGAGCGACAGCGGCTCCTTGGGGCCCGGCACGTTGGTCATCACCGCGGTCGCCTTGCTCGCGACGTAGTGCAGGATCGGGTCCTGCACCAGCTTCGGGGCGCGACCGACGACCTCGAGCAGCGTGTAGGCGAGCACCGCCTGGTAGCCGCCCTTCAGGTCATCCATCCGGTGGCGCACCTCCTGCAGGCGCGCGATCGGGTTCGCGATGCCGACCGGCAGCTCCAGCGGCACCAGGCCGAAGCGGTTGCCGAGGCGGATCGGCCCGTCGGTGCGGCGCAGGTTCACCGGCACCATCGCGCGGATCTCGCAGCCGGTGGTGTCCTCGCCGCGGCCGCGCAGGTAGGTGCGCAGCGCACCGGCGACGCAGGACAGCAGCACGTCGTTGACCGACGCGCCGAGCGCGCGGCAGACGAGCTTCACGTCGTCGAGCGGCAGCGGCTCGTTCCAGGCGATGCCCTTGGCGACGCCCGGCACGCCCTTCAGGCAGGTCTGCGTGTCCGACGTCATCAGCGCGATCTTCGCCGCGTCGACGAGCACGCGCTGGCCGGCCTGCGCGACGTCGGCGAGCTTCTCGGGGTCGCCGGCGATCCGCATCGAGCGCGCGACCGCGCTGCCGGTCACGCCGATCGCCGAGCCGGTCGCCTCGATCGCCTTCACCGCGCCGGTGGTGATCGGCTGCAGGAACGGGCGCCAGGGGTTCGAGGTCAGCTCGGCGTCGCCGTGCTCGTCGCCGCCCGCCTCGCGCACGCGGCGGCGCGTGCCCGCCGGCGGCGGCGCGTCGTCGGTGAGGCTGAGCAGCACGCGGACCAGCGCGATGCCGTCGGCGATGCAGTGGTGGATCCGCGCGACCAGCGCGTCGGTGCCCTTGTAGCCGTGGACCAGATGGAACTGCCACAGCGGCCGGTCGGGGTCGAGCGGCGTGATCGCCAGCTCGGCCACGAAGCGCTGCAGTTCGACGTCGCCTGCTTCGCCGTCGAGCCGGTGCGGCACCAGGTGCGCGTCCAGGTCGAAGCGATCGTCGTCGACCCACCAGGCCGCGCCGGTCGCGTCGTACTCGACGCGCTGGCGGAACCGGTCGAAGGCGAGCAGCCGCTCCTCGATCACCGCGCGCAGCGCGGCCGTGTCGACCGGACGCTCGAACACGTCGATGCCGACGATCATCATCAGGTTGCTCGGGCGGTCCATCCGCAGCCACGCGGTGTCGACGCTCGACATCCGCTCCCGCCCCACGGTCGCTGCCATCGTCCCTCCGGGCCCGGCGCGCCCGGGCTGTTTCTTTGCGGCTATGATAGCCCCCACCCCAGATCCCGACATCCAGGAAGGCGCCCATGTCCGACCTCGCGACCCGTTTCGAGCAGGCGGTGGCCGATTCGAAGAAGCTCTCCGAGCGGCCCGACAACGCGACGCTGCTGAAGCTCTACGCGCTGTTCAAGCAGGCGACCGACGGCGACGTCGACGGCAAGCGCCCCGGCTTCACCGACATGATCGGCCGCGCGAAGTGGGATGCCTGGAACGAGATCAAGGGCACGTCGAAGGACGACGCGATGCAGCAGTACGTGTCGCTGATCGACGACCTGAAGGGCTGACCGGAGGGTTTCGCCGGGCACTGCCCGGCGCCCCACCACGCTGGAACTCAGCGGTACTCGATCGGGAAGCTCAGCGCCGGGTCCGCGTGCGCGTCCCAGTAGCCCTGCCAGATCGCCCGCGTGACCGGCCCCACCCGGCCGTCGCCGATCGGCCGGTCGTCGAGCGTGGTGATCGGCATCACGCCACCCGCCGTCGTCACCAGCATCAGCTCGTCGCATTCGTAGGCGAGCGACACCGGGACGTCGTCCATGACCCAGCGCAGGCCGAGCGCCTCGCCCACCTCGAGCACCGTCCTGCGGGTCACGCCCTCGAGCACACCGCGCCGTGGCGTATGGAGCATGCGGTCCTTGACCAGCACGACGTTGAAGCCCGAGCCCTCGGTCAGGTTCGCATCGCCGTCGGTGAGGATCGGGTACATCGCGCCGCGGTCGCGGGCCTCGAGGATGCCGCGGGTGAAGTCGCCCCACTGCAGGTTCTTGACCGTCGGGTCGACCGCTCCCGGCGGGATGCGACGCACCGTGCGCGCGACGATCGCCGATCCGCCGGTCTCCTGCACCGCCGGATCCATCACCCACAGGTACGGCAGGACCATCAGGTAGCAGAAGTTCTCGCACTGCTCGGGCGCGTACTGGCGGATGTAGCGCAGCCCGCGGGTGACGATCATCATCACGTAGGCGTCGCGGATGCCGCTGAGCGCCGCCATCTCCACCAGCCGCTCGCGGATCTCCCGGCGCGGTATCGGGCTCGAGAGGCGCAGCCGGGCCATGCTCGCCTCGAACCGGTCGAGGTGGTCGTCGAGGCGGAAGAAGCGGCCGTTCCAGATCGCCGGCACGTCGTAGGTCAGGTCCGAGCGCAGGAAGCCCTGGTCGAGCAGCGGGATCCTCGCTTCGGACGCCGGCACGTAGTCGCCGCCGACCCAGGCGACGCCCTGCGCGAACGGATGGTCGCTCGCCTGCAATTCGGCGAGGCGGCGGCGGTAGCCGTCGAAGACTGCGGCGGTCCACGTCATCGGAAGCCCTCCAGGTCGGACGACGCTCGCTAGCCGAAGTACTCGTCGAAGTTCCGGTGGATCGTCTCCTCGATCCGCCCCCTGAACGCCGACAGCAGGAAGCCGAGCTTCGCGTGGAGCTCGACGTGGCCCTTCTCGACGACGAGTTCGCCGTTCACGCCGCTGCGCTCGAACTTCAGCACGTTGCCCTCCCACGTGCTGGTCATTCCGAACTCGCGCTCCATCTCGTCGGCGACCCGCTGGGCCGCCGCCCTGGCCTTCTTCATGCCGAGCGCGTGGTCGCGCTTCAGTTCGATCGTCGACATCGGTCGGGTCTCCTCTCGGACCGGCGGGTCAGGACGCGCCGCGCGCCCGCAGCGCGTCGCCGTTGACCGGCGTGTGCAGCGGCTCGCCCGCCGCGAATGCCAACAGGTTGCGTGCCGCGAGCATCGCCATCGCGAGCCGCGACGAGCGGGTCGCGCTGCCGATGTGCGGGGTCAGCACGACATTGGGCACCTCGAGCAGCGCTGGGCTCACCACCGGCTCGCCCTCGAACACGTCGAGCCCGGCCGCCGCGAGCGGGCCGTCGCGCAACGCGCGCGCGAGCGCCGCGTCGTCGACGATGCCGCCGCGCGCGATGTTGACCAGCGTCGCACCGGGCTTCATCCGCGCGAGCTGCGCGGCGCCGATCAGGTGGTGCGTCTGCGGCGAGTACGGCAGCACCAGCACCACGTGGTCGGAGGTCGCGAGCAGCGTGTCGAGGTCGACGCGCGCGGCGCCCAGCTCGGCCTCGTTCGGGGCCGGGCTGCGGTTGGTGTACTGCAGCCGCATCGAGAAGCCGCTCGCCCGGCGCGCGACGGCCGAGCCGATCCGGCCCATGCCGACGATGCCGAGCGTCGCCCCGTGCACGTCGGCGCCCAGGAACTGGTCCCAGGCCCAGCGACCCCACTTCCCCTCGCGCAGCCAGCGTTCGGACTCGGTGACGCGGCGCGCGGTCGCCATCAGCAGCGCCCAGGCCATGTCGGCGGTCGCCTCGGTCAGCACGTCCGGCGTGTTGGTGACCGGGATGCCGCGCGCGGTGCAGGCCGCGACGTCGATCTGGTTGTAGCCGACCGAGCCGGTCGCCACGATCTTCAGGTGGGGGCACGCGGCGAGCAGCGCGGCGTCGACGCGGTCGGTGGCGACGACGTAGAGCGCGTCGCAATCGGCCGCCTTCTCGCGGGTCTGCTCGGGCGTCCAGAACCCGTCGTCGTCGTTGGTCCGTACCTCGTAGACAGCGCGCAGCGCGTCGACGACCTCGGGGAACACGCGGCGGGTGATCAGCAGGCGCGGCTTGCTCACGACGCGCTCCCGGCGGGCGTGCCGGCACTGCCGACGATGACCACGTGCACGCGGTACGGCCCGTGCGCGCCGAGCACGATCGTCTGCTCGATGTCGCCGGTGCGCGAGGGCCCGGACACGAGGTTGGTGGCGCGGGGCAGCGTGCCTCGCTCGGCGCGTGCGAGCGCGAACCCGTCCTCGTAGTGCGCGACGACGCGCTCTGCCGGCACGACCGCGACGTGCGTCTCGGGCAGCAGGTGCATCGAGGCCGGCGTGTCGGGGCCGGACAGCATCATCAGCGTGCCGGTCTCGGCGATCGCGACGAACGCGCCGCTGATGCCGACGAGGTCCTCGCCGTGCGGGCGCCGCGCCTCGACCTCGAGGCCAGCGCCGGCCCAGTCGAGCCCGCCGAGCGTGTTCCAGCAGACCGCGTGCTTCGGCAGGCCGTGCGCGTCGAGGTAGCGGGCGACCGCACCCGGCACGTCGGCCATGCCGGCGACGCGCTCGGTGGTGCTCGACATCCGCGCGGCCTGGGCCTCGAAGTGCAGCACGCGGTCGGCGCCCACGGTCGGCTGCGGACCGACCGCGCGGCGCGCGATCCAGTCGTCGACCGCGCGGCGCTCGCCGGTCGAGGGCTCGCCCGAGCGGCCCTGCGCTCCGCGGATCCGGTCGAGGATGCGGCGTCGGGCCGCGGAGGTGTCGAGGTCGGTCATCGGCAGGTCGGCTCGGATAGGGCTCAGGCGGCGGCCTTGGTCTGGAAGACCTGGCGCAGGTAGGCGAGGTAGGCCGGGTCGTCGCACATGGTCTTCTCCGGCGAGTCGGACAGCTTCGCGACCGGCTGCCCGTTGCAGCGGACCATCTTGATGACGATCTGCAGCGGCGTGAAGCCGAGGTCGTTGGTCAGGTTGGTGCCGATGCCGAACGCAAGCCGCGTGCGGTCGCGGAAGCGCCGGTAGAGCTCGATCGCGAGCGGCACGTTCAGGCTGTCGGAGAAGATCAGCGTCTTGGTGCGGGGGTCGACGCGGTTCTGCTCGTAGTGGCGGATCAGCCGCTCGCCCCAGTCGAACGGATCGCCCGAGTCGTGGCGCGCCCCGTCGAAGAGCTTGCAGAAGTACAGGTCGAAGTCGCGCAGGAACGCGTCGATGCCGTAGACGTCGGATAGCGCGATGCCGAGGTCGCCGCGGTACTCGCGCGCCCACATCTCGAAGCCGAAGGTCTGCGAGTCGCGCAGCCGCGGGCCGAGCGCCTGGCAGGCCTGCAGGTACTCGTGGGCCATCGTGCCCAGCGGCAGCACGCCGTGCTTCATCGCGTACCAGACGTTGCTGGTGCCGGCGAAGTTCTCGCCGAGCGCGTCGCGCAGCCCGACGATGACCTCCTCGTGCCAGGTCCGCGAGAAGCGCCGGCGCGTGCCGTAGTCGGCGACGCGCATGCCGACGAGGCCGGGGTCGTCGCGGATCAGGCCGATCTTGTCGAGCAGGCGGCGCCGGCCCCCGGGATAGTCGGGGCTCTTCTGGGTGTTGCGGAAGTAGATCTCGTTGATGATCGCCAGCACCGGGATCTCGAACATGATCGTGTGAAGCCACGGCCCGCGCACGGTCACGTCGATCTCGCCGTTCCCCGCCGCCGACGGTGCGACCGAGATGCACTTCTCGTTCATCTGGAACAGGCCGAGGAAGTCGACGAAGTCGCTCTTGATGAACCGCAGCGAGCGCAGGTACTCGAGCTCGGGCTCGGTGAAGCGCAGCGTGCACAGGTGGCGGATCTCGGCCCGGATCTCGTCGACGTACGGCACCAGGTCGATGCCCGGGTTGCGGCACTTGAAGCGGTACTCGACCTGCGCACCGGGGAAGTGGTGCAGCACGACCTGCATCATCGTGAACTTGTACAGGTCGGTGTCGAGCAGCGACGTGATGATCATCCGGCGGATTGTATACGGGCGTCCACGTAGCGAAGCACCATGTCCTCGCAGGTCCGCCAGTGCCTCTCCAGCTCGTGCGGATCGGCCAGATCGCGGCCCAGCACGGCCGACAGCGTGTGCCGGTTCGACACCCGGAAATAGCCCAGCCCGGCGATCGACACGTAGAGGTCGGAGGGGTCGAGCCCGGGCCGGAACACCCCCTCGCGCAGGCCGCGGGCGAGCAGCGCGGCCAGCATCCGGACGACCGGCGCGACCAGCACGTCGAGCCGCGAGGAGCGGCGCAGGTGGCGCGCCTGCAGCTGGTTCTCCGCGGTGAGCACGCCGATGAACTCCGGGTGCTCGGCGTACCAGCGCCAGACGAAGCGGCAGAAGTGCGCGAGCGCCTCGCGCGGCGGCTTGTCGTCGAGCACCAGTGCCTGCTCGGCGACGCCGAGCGCGTCGTAGGCGGCCTCGAGCACCGCGCGGAACAGGCCTTCCTTGCTGCCGTAGTAGTAGTAGACCATCCGCTCGGACGAGCGCGCGCGCCTTGCGATCCGGTCGCCGCGCGCTCCGCCGAAGCCGTGGCGGGCGAACTCCTGCGCCGCGGCGCGCAGGATCCGTGCGCGGGTCGCCCCTGCGTCGCGGCGCGGGGCGGCAGTGCGGCGCCCGAGGTCGGTGGCGTCGCCCTCGAGCGGCCCGGGCACGTCCGGCTCGGACTCGCGGCCACGCGCGACGGCGGTGCCGGTGCGCATCGCACCGGTCGCCGCGCCCGCGCGCATCGAGCCCGACACCGCGACCGCCGACGGCCTCAGTGCGCCGGCACGACGATCGGGACCTCGATCGCCGGCGGCGTGTTGCGGCTGCGCCCGCAGCGCACCAGCCCGTCGATCATCACCATGCCGACACCCGGGATGTCGCCGAGCCGCACGCTGTCGAGGATGTCGCGGCCCGCGGTGTGCTGCGCACGGTCGAGGAACACGAAGTCCGCGGGCCGCCCGACCTCGATCAGCCCTTGCTTGAGCTTGCGCATCCGCGCGATGTTCCCGGTCGCGAAGCCGAAGACGATCTCGGCCGGGATGTCGGCGAGCGACGAGATCAGCGCGATCAGCCGCAGGATGCCGAGCGGCTGCACGCCGGAGCCGGCCGGCGCGTCGGTGCCGAGGATCACGCGGTGCGGGCACTTCAGCTCCATCGCGTGCTTCGCGGTCAGGATCGCGATCCGCTCGTTGCCGTTGTGCACGATCTCGAGCGCGCGCGAGCTCTTCTCGCACAGCGTGCAGACCGCCTTGTACGACAGCGAGGTGTGTCCGCCGTTGACGTGGCCGATCACGTCGGCGTCGGCCTCGAGCACCACCTGCTCGTCGATCAGCCCCGAGCCCGGGATCGACGGGCCGCCGGTGTGGATCGTGCTCTGGATGCCGTGCTTGCGGGCCCAGCCGACCATCTTCGCCGCTTCGGCGCCCGCCTTGACCGAGCCCAGCCCGATCTCGCCGAGCAGCGTCACGCCCGCCGCGGCCATGTCGGCGAAGTCCTGCTCGACCATGCCCTGCTCGATCACCGGCGCGCCGGCGAGCACCTTGACGCCGCCGCCGACGCCGGCCGCGCGCATGCCGTCGAACGCGCGCTGCGCGGTGATCGCGAGCGCCTTGACGCCGACGACGTCCTTCGGGCGCCCGGGCAGGTGGACCTCGCCGGCCGAGATCATCGTGGTCACGCCGCCGTTCATGCACGACTCGATCCAGCCGAGCTGGTTCTGGCGAGGCGTCCAGTCGCCGAACACCGGGTGCACGTGCGAGTCGATCAGGCCGGGGCACAGCGTCGTGCCCTTCGCGTCGATCACGGTGGTGGCGCAGTCGGTGTCGCAGTCGGCGGCACGGCCGACCGCGACGATGGTGCCGTCCTGCACGACGACGGTGTCGGCGTCTAGCATCGGCGCGTCGATGTCGCCCGACAGCATCAGGCCGACGTTGCGGATCACGACCTTGCCCGAGGCCTGCTGGGTGGCGGTCACTGCCATGGTGGAGTCGCTCCTCGATTCGTTCGTTCGTTCGGTCGCGGGCCGGGCCCGCGGTCACACGCTCAGGTACGCACGGCGCGTCGCCTCGTCGGCGTCGAGCTCGGCCATCGAGCCGGCGAAGCGCACCTGCCCCTTCTCGAGCACGTAGGCGCGGTCGCACACCGACTCGGCGAAGTGCAGGTTCTGCTCGGACAGCAGCACGGACAGGCCCTGGCGCTTCATCTCGTTGATCGAGCGCGCCATCTGCTCGACGATCACCGGCGCGACGCCCTCGGACGGCTCGTCGAGCATCACCAGGCGCGGGTTGCCCATCAGCGTGCGCGCGACCGTCAGCATCTGCTGCTCGCCGCCGCTCATCCGGCCGCCGGGGCGGTGCGGCATCGCGGCGAGGTTCGGGAACAGGCCGAACAGCGTCTCGACGGTCCAGGTGGGCGCACCGGCGCGCGGCGGCTGGCGGCCGACCTCGAGGTTCTCCAGAACCGTGAGGTCGGTGAAGATGCGCCGGTCCTCGGGCACCCAGCCGAGTCCGAGCCGCGCGATCCGGTACGACGGCAGGCCGGCGAGGTCGCGACCATCGAAGCGGACCGTCCCGGCGCGCCGCTCCAGCAGCCCCGCGATCGCCTTCATGGTCGTCGACTTGCCCGCGCCGTTGCGGCCCATCAGCGCGACCACCTCGCCCTCGCCGACCTCGAGCGAGACGTCGTAGAGGATCTGCGCGCGGCCGTACCAGGCGCACAGGCGCTCGACCTGCAGCAGCGGAGCAGCCATCTCAGCCCTCCCCCGCGGCGGCCGGGGCTCGTGCACCGGCCGCGCCCGGCACGCCGGTCGAGCCGAAGTACACCTCGCGCACCTGCGCGTCGTCGCGGATCGCCTCGGGCACGCCCTCGGCGATCAGCCGACCCCGCGCCAGCACGATGATCCGGTCGGCGTACTCGAACACCACGTCCATGCTGTGCTCGGTGAACAGCACGCCGATGCCGCGCTCGCGCACCAGGCGCTTGACCAGCCCGACCAGTTCGTTGCGCTCGCGCGGCGCCATGCCCGCGGTCGGTTCGTCCATCAGCAGCAGGCGCGGGCCGTTGGCGAGCGCGATCGCGAGCTCGACGCGCTTGACGTCGCCGTAGGCGAGCGCGCCGCAGGGCTGGTCGGCCATCGCCGCGAGACCGACCGCGTCGAGCAGCGCGATCGCCTCGTCGCGCTTCATCGCGGACGCGCGGCCCCACCAGCGGCCGAGCAGGCCGGCGTGCGACAGCAGCGCGAGCTGCACGTTCTCGGCGACCGTCATCGACGCCCAGGTCGCGGCGATCTGGAAGGTGCGCCCGACGCCGAGCCGCCAGATCTCGCGCGGCGGCCGGCCGACCAGGTCGGTGCCCGCGAGCAGCACCCGCCCGTGGTCGGGCCGCAGCTGGCCGTTGATGCAGTTGAAGCAGGTCGACTTGCCGGCGCCGTTCGGTCCGATCAGCGCGAGCAGCTCGCCCGGCGCGAGCTCGAAGCTCACGTCGTCGACGGCCTTGACGCCGCCGAACGCCTTGCGCAGCGACGCCACGCGCAGCAGCGGCGCGCCGGCGGCGGACGGTACCGCGCTCATCGCCCCTCCCCGCTGCCGGCGGCGGCCGGTCGTGGCGGCGGCGCGGCGCCCCGGCCGCGGTCGAGCAGCCGCTCGATCCGCGGTCCGAGCGCGCCCGCGATGCCCTGCGGGAACGCCATCACCAGCGCGAGGATCGTCACGCCGAGCACCGCGCGCCAGTAGTCGGTCGCACGGATCACGAAGTCCTGCAGCCAGGTGAAGGCCGCCGCGCCGACCACCGGCCCGGCGAGCGCCTGGATGCCGCCGAGCAGCACCATCACCAACCCGTCGATCGATCGGCCCACCGCGATCGTCTCGGGCGAGATCGTGCCCTTGGCGAACGCGAACAGCGCACCGGCCACGCCGCCGAACAGCGCCGACACCGCGAACCCCGCCCACTGCACGCGGACCACGTCGATGCCGACCGCGTTCGCGCGCAACGGCGAGTCGCGGCCGGCGCGCATCGCGTAGCCGAACGGCGAGAACAGCATCGCCCGCAGCAGCACGACGCTGCCGGCGACGACGGTCAGCGTCAGCAGGTAGTACGCGATCTTCGAGGACAGCCATGCGGCCGGCCAGATGCCGACCAGGCCATTGCTGCCGCCGGTGACCGTGTCCCACTGGAACACCAGCGCCCAGACGATCTGCGCGAACGCGAGCGTCAGCATCGCGAGGTACACCCCCGACAGCCGGACCGCGAACCAGCCGAACAGCAGCCCGCCCGCCAGCGCCAGCAGCGGCGCCACCAGCAGCGCGGCCTCCATCGGCAGCCCGAGGACCTTCAGCGCGAGCGCCGCGCCGTAGGCGCCCAGCCCGAAGTAGGCAGCGTGGCCGAACGAGTGCATGCCGCCCGGCCCCATCACGAAGTGCAGGCTGGCGGCGAACAGGACCGCGATCAGGATGTCGATGCCGAGCACCGGCAGGTAGGGAAACGCGCCCGCGGCCAGCGGCAGCGCGAAGAGGCCGGCGAGCAGCACCCACCACGCGCGCCGCACGCCCGGCCCCGCGGGCCGCAGCGGCGCCTCGATCTCGGCGGCGTTGCGCACCGCGCCCTGCGGGCGGCCGAGCAGCCCCCACGGCCGCAGCACCAGCACCAGCGCCATCACCAGGAACTCGACGACCAGCGTGAGCTTCGAGAACGCGAAGGACGTGCCGCCGATCGACACCGTGCCGACCGCGTAGCACAGCGCCTTGATCTCGGCGATCAGCAGCGCCGCGAGGTAGGCGCCCGGGATGCTGCCCATGCCGCCGACGACCACGATGACGAAGGCCTCGCCGATCGTCGTGAGGTCCATCGCGAGGTTCGCCGGCTCGCGCGGGATCTGCAGCGCGCCACCGAGCCCGGCGAGCAGCGAGCCGAGCGCGAACACCGCGGTGAAGAGCTTCGCCTGGTCGACGCCGAGCGCCGCGACCATCTCGCGGTCCTGCGTCGCCGCGCGGATCAGCACCCCGAAGCGCGTGCGGGTCAGCAGCAGCCACAGCGCGCCGAGCACCAGCGGGCCGACCACGACCAGGAACAGGTCGTAGACCGGGAAACGCGCGCCGAGCACCTCGACCGCGCCCTTCATGCCCGGCGCCTTCGGACCGAGCAGGTCCTCCGGCCCCCAGAGCCACAGCACCGCGTCGCGCACGATCAGCGCGACCGCGAAGGTCGCGAGCAGCTGGAACAGCTCGGGCGCCATGTACACCCGGCGCAGCACCAGCAGCTCGATCACCGCGCCGATCACCGCGGTGAGCGCCGCGGCGAGCAGCACGCCGCCCCAGAAGCCGAGCCCGCTGGTCGGCCCGAAGCGCTCGATCAGGCTCCAGGCGAGGTAGATCCCCACCATGTAGAGCGAGCCGTGCGCGAAGTTGACGATCCGGCTGACGCCGAAGATCAGCGACAGCCCGACCGCCACCAGGAACAGCGTCGAGGCGCTCGCCAGCCCGTTGAGGAGCTGGACGATCAGGGTCTGCAGCGTCACGCGGCGCGACCCCGCGTCACTGCATCGCGTCGGCCGGGCGCAGCTTGCGGACCTCGGCCTCCGACGGCAGCACCGCGGTGCCGTCGATGTAGCGGAAGTCCTTCATCACGCCCCGGCCCTGGTTCACCGTCGTCGTCCCGACGTAGGCGCCCATCGTCGCCTGGTGGTCGACCGCACGGTAGGTGAACTTGCCCATCGGGCTGTCGACCTGCAGGCCGCGCATCGCCGCGATCAGCTTCTCGGTGTCGGTCGACTTCGCCTTCCTGATCCCCTCGGCGATCGACATCATCGTCGCGTAGCCGACGATCGAACCGAGCCGCGGGTACTCCTTCCACTTGCGCTGGTAGGCGGTCAGGAACTTGTCGTGCTCGGGCGTCTTGATCGAATACCAGGGATAGCCGGTGACGATCCAGCCCTCGGGCGCCTCGTCTCGCAGCGGGTCGAGGTACTCCGGCTCGCCCGACAGCAGCGAGACCACCGGGCGGTCCTTGAAGAGGCCGCGCGTCGTCCCTTCGCGAACGAAGCGCGCGAGGTCGGCACCGAAGGTCACGTTGAAGATCGCCTCGGCCTTGGCGTCGATCAGCGCCTGCGCGACCGCGCCCGCGTCGATGCGGCCGAGCGCCGGCGCCTGCTCGGCGACGAACTCGACGTCGGGCTGGGCGGCCTTCATCAGCGCCTTGAAGGTGGCGGCGGCCGACTGTCCGTACTCGTAGTTGGGGTACACGATCGCCCAGCGCTTCTTCTTCAGCTTGACCGCCTCGGGCACCAGCATCGCCGACTGCATGTAGGTGTTCGGGCGCAGCCGGAACGTGTACCGGTTGCCGTTCTCCCAGGTGATCTTGTCGGTCAGCGGCTCGGCTGCGACGAACAGCACCTTGCGCTGCTTCGCGAAGTCGGTGACCGCGAGACCGATGTTCGACAGGAAGGTGCCGAAGATCAGCACCGCGCGTTCGCGCGAGACCAGCTCCTCGGCGACCCGCACCGCATCGCCCGGGTTGGCGTTGTCGTCGCGCGAGATCACCTCGACCTTCTGGCCGAGCAGGCCGCCGGCGGCGTTGATCTCCTCGAGCGCGAGCTCCCAGCCCTTGCGGTACGGCTCGAGGAACGCGGGCTGGGCCTTGTAGCTGTTCAGCTCGCCGATGCGGATCTGCGCGACGGCCGGCGTCGCGGCGAACGCGGCGGCGACGGCCAGACTGGCAACGGCCCCGCGCAATGCGCGGGGGATCAGGCGGTGGGTCGGGTTCATGCGCGAGGCTCCCTGGCGTGGGACGGTGTGGGCGGGATGGACTGGGACGGGGCGGGGCCGGTGGCAGTACGGGCGGCGATCAGCGCAGGCCGTCCTTGCCCTCGATCTCGTGGACCTGCAGGCCGCCGATCCGCGGATGCGGCCGGCCGGCGGCGGTGACCGCGACGGCGACGACGATCTCGTCGGCGCGCGGCGCGTCCGGCACGCGCGCCTCGATCGCGTCGAAGTGGCTGCGCACGAAGGCGGCGTCCTTGTGGCCGAGCGGCACGTCGATCGCGGTGCCGAGCCCGCCCATCTTCTTGGCCGAAGGCACCAGCGCGGCGCCCTTCTCCACGGCCTTCCGGAGCGGTGCGCCGAGCTTCGGGTGCAGGATCGCGGCCGCGTGCTCGAGCTCGCCGCGCTCGCCGACGATCGCGGCCTTGCCGAAGCTGTGCGCCTCGCCCGGCGCGATGCCGAGCGCCTTCACGCAGGCCTCGCCGAGCGTGCCGCCGAGCTCCTCGCCGATCGCGACCAGCTCGTCGAGCGACTCGGCCCAGCGGCCGGCGTAGGGGTTCGCGATCACGGCGATCGCGACGGCGCGGCGCACCGGCGGATCGACCGGGCGGCCCATCTCGATGCGGGTCTCGTCGACGCACACCATCGTCTTGCGGATGTTCGCGGGCATGGGTGTCCTCTGGTTCAGCGCAGGCCGTCGAGGCCCTTGACGTCGGCGGCGGCGAGACCGGCAACGCGCGCGTGCACGCGCGCGCCGGTGGTCATCGCCAGGATGAAGACCAGCTCGTCGGCCTTAGGATGGCCGGGCACGCCGACCTCGATCGCGTCGAAGTGGCTGCGCACGTAGCTCGCGTTCACGTGGGTGATCGGCACGTCGAGCCGCGCGCCCGGACCGCCGACCTTCTTCGTCGACGGCACGATCGCCTTCGTCGGCACGCCGTGCGTCTCCTGCAGCAGGTCGCGCATCGCGTAGCCGCCGGGCACGTGCCACAGCGCGCCGTGCTCGATCTCGCCGCCGGCGCCGACGATCGAGCCCTTGCCGTAGCCCTCGATGCGCTGCGGCGGCACGCCCATCGCGTCGAGCAGGCGGCGCGCCATGTCGGCGCCGACCGGGTTCAGCGCGTCCATCATCGGCAGGATGTCCGGCTCGTGGCGGCCCGCGTACGGGTTCGCGAGCACCACCGCGACGACGCCGCGCACCAGCGGCACGGCTGCCGGCGGGCCGAACTCGTGGCGGATCGTCTCGACCTGCGTCCAGATGCGTCGGATCTCGATCAACGCGGCCTCCCCTGTCGTGTCGTCTTCGTCGTTCTGCGCCGCGACCGTGTCGCGATCATGCCGCAACCGCTGCGGTCCGCGCGGGACCCGCGAGCCCGCGCGCCTCGGGCACGGCATCGCCGACCGCGCGCCAGCGGCCCTGCAGCGCGATCAGCGCGCCGCCCGCGAGACCGCGCGCGACGCAGCGGCGCGCCTCGGCCTCGCCGGCGTCGAGCGCGCGGCGCACCGCGTCGTCGGGCAGCGGCGGCACGTCGACCGTCGCCGGAATCGCGCCGAGGTCGCTGTCGTCGCGCAGGCTCCAGGCCGGCGCGCGGACGATGCCGGGTGCGTCGACGTCGACCGCGTTCGCGATCATCGTGGCCGCGGCATCGGCGCGCGCGCCGTCGGCCGCGAGCACGGTCACGCTGTCGGCGATGCCGAGCGACAGGCTGCGACCGCGCCATCCGCTGGTGGCGACGCCGCGCCACGGTGCGTCGGCGGCCACGCGCAGCGCGGCCGGCATCGATACCGCAGGCTCGCGGCTCTGGAGTGCGCCGCGCCGGTCGAGCGCGACGCCGATCGCGTACCCGGGTGAGCCCGGCGCCAGGTACAGCGCGATGTCGCCGCCATTGTTGACGCAGGCGCGCGCGATGCCCGGTGCGCGCAGGCAGCCGAGGATCTCGTCGGCGACCGCACCGGCGACCGCCGCCATCGGCGTCACGAAGCGCGGCCGGAACGGCAGCACCGCCGCGTGCATCCGCGCGGCGACCATGCCGGCGGGCGCCGCGTGCGGCTCGGCGCAGCGCCGCAGCAGCGCCAGCTCGGCCACCAGCTCGCCGAGCAGCGGCTCGAAGCGGCGCCACGCGCGCACCACGGCGTCGGCGACCGCCCCCGGCTCGCCGTCGAGCGCGATCACCAGGTCGATCGGCCCGTGCTGGAAGTGCACGCGACCGTCGGGCAGGCGGGCCCGGGAGGCGCTCATCGCCGCCTCACCGCGCCGCCGCCGGCTCGATCGGCCACGGGTTGCCCGCGTCCCAGGCGAGCACCTTCGCCTGCGCGCGCGCGACCGCCTCGGCGACCGGCACGACGCGATCGACGTGGCCGCCGAGCCGCGCGTAGTCGTCGGCGCGCATCGTGAACTCGATCGGCGCGACGATCGCCGGCGTCGGCACCCAGCCGAAGCTGCGCTCGGGCATCCGCGCGACGTCGACCATCACCGTGATGCCGCCGCCCGGCCACACGTAGGCCGGCGCGCCGCCGACGGTGACCCGCGTCAGCAGGTCCTTGATCGAGCGGGTCAGCAGCACCGGGTTCTCGGTCACGCCGGCGCGCAGGCTGCCGCCGGCGCCGGCGACGAACAGCACCGTCGCCACCGACGGCTCGCAGTTCTCGCCGATCCGCTCGACGACCTTCATCACCTCGGCCGGCATCGGCGCGGGCCGCGGCACCAGCGCGTCGTCGAGCACGTACCACGCGAAGTGGTCGCCGGTCGTCGAGACGAACAGCAGCCGCATGCCGGGGCGCGAGACCTTCGGGTCGAAGGACTCGACGATCGTCAGGGGGTCGGTGACGTCGGTGCCGCCCCAGCCGGTGCCCGGGTTCGCGACCTGGAAGTAGCGGCCGGGCGTCGACTTCCTGCCGCGCACCCGCAGCCCCGAGGGCGGCATGTCCAGGCACTTGCCCGCCTGGTGCTCGGTCAGCACGCCGGTGATGTGGTCGTCGACGACGACCACCTCGTCGACGTGGCCGAGCCACTGCTTCGCGAAGATGCCGATCGTCGCCGACCCGCAGCCCACGCGCATGCGCCGCTCCTCGACGCCGTCGACGATCGGCGGCCGGCCCGCCTGCACGACGAGCTTGGCGCCGCCCTCGACCTCGAGCTCGACCGCCTCCTTGTTGCCGAGCGCCATCATCAGGTCGCAGGTGACGCGCCCTTCCTTCTTGCTGCCGCCGGTGAGGTGGTGCACGCCGCCGAGCGACAGGAACTGCGAGCCGTACTCGATCGTCGTCACGTGGCCGACCGCCTCGCCGCGGTGGCGCACGGTCGCGCACTCGGGCCCGAGGTAGCGGTCGGTGTCGATCTTGATGCGCAAGCTGCAGTAGCTGAAGATCCCCTCGGTGACGACCGTGACCATGTCGACGCCGTCCTGCCGGCTCGACACGATGAACGGCGCGGGCTTGTAGTCCGGGTAGGTGGTGCCGGCGCCGACGCCGGTCACGAACACCTCGCCGCCGACCAGGTCGCCGTCCCAATCGTCCTCGCGGGTCGCGAACGGGACCTTCTCCGGCTCGCGCGACATCAGCACCACCGGATCGACGCGGACCAGGCGGCCCTCTACGTTCGCGTACCGGTCGCAGGCGCCGGCGCGGCCCTCGGTGATCTGGCAGAGTACCGGGCAGGCGTTGCACTCGATCTTGCCTGCCTGTGCGCTCATCGCGCGGCCCCCGCATCGAGCAGCGCCGCGCGCAGCCGGTCGGGCGTGACCGGCACGCGGGTCGCGCGCACGCCGGTCGCGTGGCGGATCGCGTTCAGGATCGCCGGCGCGGTCGCGACCAGCGCCGGCTCGCCGACGCCCTTCGCGCCCCAGGGGCCGAGCGGTTCCGGGTCCTCGACGAGGTGCACGACGATCGGCGGCACGTCGCCCACCGTCGGGATCAGGTAGTCGTGCAGGTTGTCGGTGCGACCGGACACGTACTCCTCCATCAGCGCGAGGCCGAGCCCCTGCGCGATGCCGCCGTGCACCTGGCCCTCGACCTGCGTGGGGTTCACAGCGCGACCGACGTCGTGCGCCGCGTGCACCGACAGCACCTTCGTCGTGCCCAGCTCGACGTCGACCTCGACCTCGGCGAACTGCGCGGCGAAGCCGTAGGTCGCGTAGGGCACGCCCTGGCCGTCTGCGTCGAGCGGCACGGTCGGCGGGTCGAAGCGGCCGCGGCCGACCGCGACGTCGCCGTTCGCATCGAACGGCAGCGCGCGCAGGTCGACGCGGGCCTCGCGGCCGCCGAGCACGACGACGAGCGTGCTGCCATCGGTGCGCAGCGTCGCGCGCGCGGCGTCCGCGGCCGGCAGCCCGGCGAGCTCGACGAGCCGGCGCCGCAGGTCCTCGCCGGCGAGGCGCGCGGCGTTGCCCGACACGAAGGTCTGGCGCGACGCCGAGCTCTTGCCGGCGTCCTCGGTGAGCGCGGTGTCGGCACGGACCTGGTCGAGCGCCGAGACCGGCACGCCGAGCGCGTCGGCGGCCATCTGCGGCATGATCGTGTAGGTGCCCTGCCCGATGTCGACCGCGCCGTTGTAGAGCACGAAGCGCCCGTCCGGCCGCAGGCCCACGGTCATCGTCGAGGGGTTGGCGATCACGGTGTTGCCGATGCCGTACCACATGCAGGCGACACCGACGCCGCGCCGCAGCGGGCCGGTCGCCGTCGCGTTGAACGCCTCCGCGGCCGCGCGCGTCGAGCGCCACGCGGGCCGCAGCGCGTCGAGACAGGCGCGCAGGCCGACGCTCGCCTCGATGCGCTGGCCGGTCGGCGTCGTGTCGCCGGCACGCAGCGCGTGCGCGTGGCGCAGCTCGAGCGGGTCGGTGCCGGTGTCGATCGCGAGCTCGTCGAGCAGCGCCTCCACCACGATCGTCGACTGCGGCACGCCGAAGCCCCGGAACGCGCCGGACACCGGGCCGTGCGTGTGCACAGCGCGGGTGGTCGCGCGCACCGCGCCGAAGCGGTACGGGCCGCTCGCGTGGATCGGCACGCGATTGGCGACGGTCGGCCCCCAGGACGCGTAGGCGCCGGTGTCGAAGTCGCCGTGGAAGTCGTAGGCGAGCAGCGTGCCGTCGTCGGCCGCAGCGAGCGTCGCTGTCATCTCGGCCGGGTGGCGCTTGGTCGTCGAGGCCATCGACTCGGGCCGCCCGTACACGATCCGCGCCGGCCGGCCGAACTTGCGCGACGCGGCGACCAGCAGCGGCTGGATCGACACGTCGAGCTTGCCGCCGAAACCGCCGCCGACTGCCGACGGGACGATCCGCACGCGCTGCGGCGGCAGCTCGAACATGAACGCGAGCTCGTCGCGGTCCATGTAGGGCGTCTGCGTGCAGGCGAACACCTCGACCGACGGCGGGCCGCCGTCGCGGCCCGGCGTCCAGCGCGCCCAGCCGGCCTCGGGCTCGATGTAGGCGTGCTCGACGTGCGCGGTGCGCACGCGCAGCGTCGCGCGGCGCGGCGCGGCGGCGATCGTGCGCTCGACGTCGCCGCGGGCGACGCGGCCGCGGCACAGCACGTTGTCGGGATAGCGCGCGTGCAGCGGCGCGGCGCCTTCGGCGAGCGCATCGGACGGCGCCTCGAGCGCAGGCAGCGCCGTCCACGCGATCGGCACCTCGGCCGCATCGAGCGCCTCGATCGCGTCGCGCTCGCCGACCAGCACCAGCACCGCCTCGCCGCGGAAGCGCGCGACGCCCTCGGCGACCGCCGGCTGGTCGCGCAGGTCCGGGAAGATCGCGAAGCGGTTGTTCGGCACGTCCGAGGGCAGCACGACGCCGACGAGCCCGGGCCGCGCACGGACGAACGCCTCGAGGTCGCCGAACTCGAAGCGCGCGTGCGGATGCGGCGAACGGATCGCCCGCAGCCACAGCGCGTCGGCCGGCGCCTCGTCGGCGCCGAACACCTCTGTGCCGAGCACCTTCGCCGGGCCGTCGAGCCGCGGCAGGCGCGCGCCGACCGCGGCGCCGGCTGCGGGCGCCTCGTCTGCGACCGGCGCGCCCGCGCCGTGCGCGAGCGCCATCACCGCATCGACGATCTTGCGATAGCCGGTGCAGCGGCACAGCACGCCGGCCAGCCCGTCGAGCACCTGCGCCTCGGTCGGCTTCGGATGACGGCGCAGCACGTCGGTCGCGGCCATCAGCATGCCGGGCGTGCAGATGCCGCACTGCGCGGCGCCGTGCGCGACGAACGCGTGCTGCAGCGGCGACGGCGCCCCGCCCTCGGCGAGACCCTCGACCGTCGTGACGGACGCGCCCTCGCACTGCCCGACCGGCACGAGGCACGCGCAGGCCTGCTCGCCGTCGACGAGCACCGTGCACGCGCCGCAGTCGCCGGCGCTGCAGCCCACCTTCGTGCCGACGAGGCCGAGGTCGTCGCGCAGCCAGTCGGACAGGCGCTTCGCGGGCGCGGCGCCGAGCGGCACCTCGACGCCGTTGACGCTCGCGCGCGGCGCGGCCGCGCCTTCGGCGGCCGCGAACTCGGGGATCGGGGCGGACGGGTGGTTCACGAGGCGAGCCCTCCGAGCGCACGGGCGACCAGCGTCCCGGCCGCGTCGAGGCGGTAGCGCGCGGTGCCGCGCACGTCGTCGATCGGCGCGAGCGGCCCGAGCGCCGCCGGATCGCGCAGCGCGCGCGCCGCGGTGTCGGCGAGCGCCGCGCGCGGCGAACCGAGCAGTGCCGCCTCGAGCGCCGGCAGGCGCCTCGCCGCGGCCGAGCAGGCGCCGACCGCGACGCCGGCCCACGCGATGCGACCGGTCTCGTCGACGTCGAGCGCGGCCGCGACCATCGCGATCGAGATCACCAGGTAGCGGCGGTGGCCGAGCTTCACGAAACGCGAGCGCGCCGAGGGCCCGCGCTGCGGCACTCGGATCGCGACCAGCAGCTCGTCGGGGGCGAGCGCGGTGCGCCGCGGCCCGAGCACGAAGTCCGCGAGCGGCAGCGTGCGCGTGCCGCGCAGGCTCGCGAGCTCCACGCTCGCGTCGAGCGCGAGCAGCGCGGGCACGCCGTCGGCCGCCGGCGACGCGTTGCACAGGTTGCCGCCGACGGTGCCGCGGTTCTGCACCTGCGGGCCGCCGACCTCGACCGCGGCCTGCGCGAGCGCGTCGAACAGCGGCGGCAGCGAAGCGCGCGCGACGTCGGTCCAGGTGGTCAGCGCGCCGATGCGCCAGCCCGAGCCGTCGGCCGCGATGCCGCGCAGCGCGGCGAGGCGCGACAGGTCGAGGATCTCGCCCTCGGGCGGCCGGCCGACGCGGGCCGGATGGAAGTCGGTGCCGCCGGCAATGATGGCCGGTCGGCGCGCGGCGAGCCACCGCAGGGCCTGGCCCAGTTCCTCGGGACGACCGTACACGCACCCTCCTCCGAATGAAGCGAACGCTTCATTGAGCTTGGTGCGGGACGTTAACCCGCGCTAAGATCAGCGTCAATCGGATCGCCCTCCGCGCTCCGCCTTGCGCCCACGCGGCACGGACCGCCCCATGCCCCACATCGTCACCGAGTCCTGCATCCGCTGCAAATACACCGACTGCGTCGACGTCTGCCCCGTGGACTGCTTCCGCGAAGGGCCGAACATGCTGGTCATCGATCCGGACGAATGCATCGACTGCGCAGTCTGCATCCCCGAGTGCCCGGTCGAGGCGATCAAGGCCGAGGAGGACGTCCCGGCCGACCAGCAGAAGTTCGTCGCGCTGAACGCCGAGCTCGCGAAGGGCTGGCCGAGCATCACGCGGACCAAGCCGCAGCTCGCCGAGGCTGACGAGTGGAAGGACGTCAAGGACAAGCTGCAGTTCCTGCAGAGGTGATCGATGGCTGACGCGAACCCGGCCGCCGGCGACTCCACGACCGCGGCCCCGGGGCTCGCGTTCGGGCTCGCCTTTGCCGACCTGTACGAGCGCGACGGGCTGCTGCGCGTCGATGCCGCGTGGCACACCTTCCTCGCCGAGGCGGACAACGCGCTCGCCGCACGCTTCCAGGCCGCCCTCGCCGCCCCGGACGCACTCGACGCGAAGGCCGAGGCCGCGCTGTTGATCGAGGCCGGACCGGCGGTCGACGCATTCGTCGCGCGGCTCTTCGGCATCGAGCCCGAGTTCGCCGAGCTGCGCGCCGCGCACGCCGCGCTCGACCCGCTGTGGCGAGTCAAGTGGAAGTTCGTCAAGCGGCAGGCACTGCTGTCGGTGACGCCCGAGCAGGTGGCCGCACTCGATGCGGACGCGGCACGCGCGACGCTCGCGGCCGCAGCAGCGCCGCACGGTGAGCCGGACCGGGCCGCGAAGCCGTCCGCTGCCGGCTTCGACGAGCTCGCGTTCGCCCGGGCCGTGCTCGCCTGGCAGGCCGACGAGGCCGCGCAAGGCGAGCTGCTCGACCTCGCGAAGCGCTACGCCGCGTGGGCGGTGACCACGCACGACGGCCAGGCGCGGCACGCGGCGGGCGTGCTGTTCCGCCAGCCCGGCAAGGTCGACCCGTACGAGTTGCTGGTGCACGCACGCACCGACGCGCGCGACGACGGCGTGCGCGTGACGACGATCCGCCCCGAGCACATCCGCCGCCGGCTCGACCACGCACGCGCGCCGTTCGCGCTGACCGACGCGGGCACCGACCTCGTCGGCGCGCTCGACCAGACCAACTACTGCATCCTGTGCCACAAGCAGGGCAAGGACTCGTGCTCGAAGGGCCTGCGCGACAAGCCCGGCCCCGACGGCGCGCCGGTCTTCAAGCGCTCGGCGTTCGGCGCCGAGCTCGCCGGCTGCCCGCTCGAGGAGCGGATCTCCGAGTTCCACACGCTGAAGAACGACGGCCACGCGATCGCCGCGCTCGCGATGATCGTCATCGACAACCCGATGCTCGCCGCGACCGGCCACCGGATCTGCAACGACTGCATGAAGGGCTGCATCTACCAGAAGCAGACCCCGGTCGACATCCCGCAGGCCGAGACCCGGACGCTGAAGGACGTGCTCGAGCTGCCCTGGGGCTTCGAGATCTACGCGCTGCTGTCGCGCTGGAACCCGCTGAACCTGCGCCGCCCGCTGCCCGCCCCCGACAGCGGCCGCAAGGTGCTGGTGGTCGGCACCGGCCCGGCGGGCTTCACGCTCGCGCACCACCTGATGAACGACGGGCACCAGGTCGTCGCGATCGACGGGCTGAAGATCGAGCCGCTGCCGCCCGCGCTCTCGGGCGTCGCCGACGACGGCACGCGCGTGCCGTTCGAGCCGGTGCGCGATGTCGCCACGCTGTACGAGTCGCTCGACGACCGGGCGATGGCCGGCTTCGGCGGCGTCGCCGAGTACGGCATCACGGTGCGCTGGAACAAGAACTTCCTGAAGCTGATCCGGCTGCTGCTCGAGCGGCGCGCACGCTTCGCGCTCCATGGCGGCGTGCGCTTCGGGGGCACGCTCACCGTCGAGGACGCCTGGCGACTCGGCTTCGACCACGTCGCGCTCGCGATCGGCGCGGGCCGGCCGACCACGCTCGACATCCCGAACGGCCTAGCGCGCGGCGTGCGCACCGCGAGCGACTTCCTGATGGCGCTGCAGCTGACCGGCGCGGCGAAGGCCGACTCGATCGCGAACATGCAGCTGCGGCTGCCGGTGGTCGTGATCGGCGGCGGCCTCACCGCGATCGACACCGCGACCGAGTCGCTCGCCTACTACGTGGTGCAGGTCGACAAGTTCCTCGCGCGCCACGAGGCGCTGGTCGCGCGCCTCGGCGAGCCCGCGGTGCGCGCGGCCTGGACCGCCGAGGACCGCGAGGTCGGCGACACCTTCCTCGAGCACGGCCGCGCGATCCGCGCGGAGCGCGAGGTGGCGCGCGCCGAGGGCCGCGCGGCGCGGATCGTCGAGCTGCTCGACGGCTGGGGCGGCGTGACGATCGCCTACCGCAAGCGGCTCGTCGACGCCCCCTCGTACACGCTGAACCACGAGGAGGTCGAGAAGGCGCTCGAGGAAGGCATCCGCTTCGCCGAGTGCCTGGACCCGAAGCGCATCGACGTCGACGCGTACGGCGCGGTGCGAGCGATCGCGCTCGCGCGCCAGCACCGCGACGAGGACGGTGCCTGGCGCGCCGAGGGCGAGGTCGTGCTGCCGGCGCGCAGCGTGTTCGTCGCCGCGGGCACGCAGCCGAACACCGTGCTCGCGCGCGAGCACCCGGCGCACTTCGCGGTGGACGGCAAGTACTTCCGCGCGCTCGACGAGGCCGGCCGGCCGGTGAAGCCCGAGCACCAGCGCGCGAAGCCGAACGCGGCGCACGTGCTGATGTCGGGCGAGCCCGGCGAGCGGCGGATCTCGTTCTTCGGCGACGTGCACCCGAGCTGGTTCGGCAACGTGGTGAAGGCGATGGGCTCGGCCAAGCAGGGCTGGCCGGCGGTGTCGCGCGCGCTCGCCGCGCGCGCGCCGTCGACCGACGAGCCGGCGGCCGCGTTCGCCGCGCGGATCGGTGCGCAGCTGCGCGCGCGGGTGGTCCGCGTCGAGCGGCTCGCGCCGAACATCGTCGAGGTCGTCGTGCACGCGCCGCTCGCGGCCGCGCACTTCGAGCCTGGGCAGTTCTACCGGTTGCAGAACCTCGAGACCCGCGCCGCGACGGTCGCGCTGCCCGGCGCGGCCCCGACGCGGCTCGCGATGGAGGGCCTGGCGCTCACCGGCGCGTGGGTGGACAAGGCGAAGGGGCTCGTCTCCACGATCGTGCTCGAGATGGGCGGCTCCTCGGACCTGTGCAAGCTGCTGCGACCCGGCGAGCCGGTGGTGCTGATGGGGCCGACCGGCACGCCGACCACGATCGCCGCGGGCGAGACGGTCGTGCTGGCCGGCGGCGGCCTCGGCAACGCGGTGCTGTTCTCGATCGGCGCGGCCTTCCGCGCGGCCGGCTCGAAGGTGCTCTACTTCGCCGGCTACAAGAAGCGCGTCGACCGCTACAAGGTCGCCGAGATCGAGGCCGCGGCGGACGTCGTGGTGTGGTGCTGCGACGAGGCGCCGGGCTTCGAGCCGACGCGACCGCAGGACCGTGCGTTCGTCGGCAACATCGTGCAGGCGATGCTCGCGTGGGCGACCGGCGCGCCGCTCGGCGCCGGCGACGACGGCGCGCGCCCGATCCGGATGGCCGACGCCGACCGCATCGTCGCGATCGGCTCCGACCGGATGATGGCCGCGGTCGCGGCCGCCCGGCACGGGGTGCTCGCGCCGCACGTGAAGCGCGGGCACCTCGCGATCGGGTCGATCAACTCGCCGATGCAGTGCATGATGAAGGAGATCTGCGCGCAGTGCCTGCAGCCGCAGGTCGACCCGGCGACCGGCCGCACGCGCTACGTGTTCTCCTGCTTCGACCAGGACCAGCCGCTCGACGTGGTCGACTTCGGCGCGCTCGACGCGCGGCTGCGGCAGAACGCGGTCCAGGAGAAGCTGACGGCGCGCTGGATCGCGGAGTGCCTGAGGGCGCTCGTACCCGCCTGAGCGGGAGGGGGCCGGCCCCCTTCGCGCCCGCCCCGCTCCAGGCCCGCCGCTTGCCCGGAACGACCTCGACCGCGGGATGACCCGTGGTGCGCCGCGCAACGCCTGGCCGCCGCCCGGCACGCCAGACTGTCGGGCAACGACGAAATGGTCACATTTCGTTCGATGGTGCATTGCACCATCACCGGGGCAGGACGATAATCGCGCGGTTTCTGTCAATCGGAGCAGACGCCGTGCTCTATCAGGTCCGTGAAGCGCAGCGTGCCGTGCTCAACCCCCTGTCCAGCTGGGCGGAGGCGATGAGCCAGCTGTACAGCAACCCGTACAGCCCGTACGCGTACGTTCCGTTCGCGCCGCGGATGGCCGCCGGGTTCGAGCTCTTCCACCGCCTCGGCAAGGAGTACGAGAAGCCCGAGTGGGGCCTGAAGACGACCCCGATCGGCGGCCAGCAGGTGTCCGTCGTCGAGCGCATCGAGGTCAGCAAGCCCTTCTGCAACCTGATCAAGTTCGAGCGGCTGATGCCGGCGGCGCTGAAGAAGCGCGAGGCGGACCCGAAGGTGCTGGTGGTCGCGCCGCTGTCGGGCCACCACGCGACGCTGCTGCGCGACACGGTGCGCGCGCTGCTGCCGGACCATGCGGTCTACGTGACCGACTGGCTCGACGCGCGGATGGTGCCGCTGTCGCAGGGCCCGTTCCACCTGCACGACTACGTCGCCTACGTGATCGAGTTCATCCGGCACCTCGGCCCGGACGTGCACCTGATCTCGGTCTGCCAGCCGACGGTGCCGGTGCTCGCCGCGGTGTCGATCATGTCGACGCTCGGCGACGCGAAGCTGCCGAAGACGATGACGATGATGGGCGGGCCGATCGACACGCGGAAGAGCCCCACCCAGGTCAACAACCTCGCGACCGAGAAGAGCTTCGGCTGGTTCGAGCGGACGGTGATCCACCGGGTGCCCGGCAAGTATCCGGGTGCCGGGCGGCCGGTCTACCCGGGCTTCCTCCAGCACGCGGGCTTCGTGGCGATGAACCCGAACCGACACGCCGAGTCGCACTGGGACTTCTACATGAACCTGGTTCGCGGCGACGACAACGACGCCGAGTTCCACCGCAAGTTCTACGACGAGTACAACGCGGTGCTCGACCTGCCGGCCGAGTACTACCTCGACACGATCCGCACGGTGTTCCAGGAGCATCGGCTGCCGCTCGGCACCTGGGAGATCCCCTTCGAGGGCCGCACCCTGCGGGTTTCGCCCGAGGACGTCCGCAAGGTCGCGCTCTTCTGCATCGAAGGCGAGCTCGACGACATCTCCGGCGTCGGCCAGACGGCGGCTGCGCTCGAGCTGTGCCGCACGCTGCCGAAGGCAATGAAGCAGTACATGGTCGCCGAGGGCGCGGGCCACTACGGCATCTTCAGCGGGCGTCGCTGGCGTGAGATCATCTGTCCGAAGATCCGCGCCTTCATCCGCGAGCACGCCTGAACCCCGTCGTCCCGACCCGCTCCGCGCTCCCCTCCAACGCCGCGTCGTCCCGCGAGGACGACGCGGCGGACACACGCGTCGACGCGATCGACGCGCTGCTGCCCCAGACCCAGTGCACGAAGTGCGGCCACGGCGGCTGCCGGCCGTACGCGACCGCGATCGTCCGCGACGGCGCGCCGATCGACCGCTGCCCGCCCGGCGGCGCGGCCGGCATCGCGCTGCTCTCGGCGGCGACCGGCCGGCCGGTCGTGCCGCTCGATCCGGCCTGCGGCGTCGAGGCGCCGCGACGCGTCGCGCGGATCGTCGCCGAGCTGTGCATCGGCTGCACGAAGTGCATCCAGGCCTGCCCGGTCGATGCGATCGCCGGCGCGACGAAGCGGCTGCACGCGGTGATCCCCGATCTGTGCACCGGCTGCGACCTGTGCGTCGCGCCCTGCCCGACCGACTGCATCGAGATGGTCGCGCCGCCGTCCGGGCTCGCCGGCTGGAGCCGCGCGGACGCCGACGCGGCGCGCACGCGGCACCGGCGCCGTGGCGAGCGGCTCGAGCGCGTCGCACGCGAGACCCGCGAGCGGCTCGCCGACGAAGCGCGCGCGAAGCTCGCCTCGCTCGAAGCCGGCCCGCAGGACGCGGCGGTCGCGCGCAAGCGCGCGGTCGTCGAGGCCGCGATCGCCCGCGCCCGCGCGCGGCTGGGGGACGCGAGATGAAGCCCGCCGACCGCGTCGAGCTGTTCACGCGCTTGCGTGCGGCGAACCCGACGCCGACCACCGAGCTCGAGTACACCACGCCGTTCGAGCTGCTCGCCGCGGTGCTGCTGTCGGCGCAGGCGACCGACAAGGGCGTCAACATCGCGACGCGCCGGCTCTTCCCGGTCGCGAACACGCCGGCCGCGATCCTCGCGCTCGGCGTCGAGGGGCTCGAGGCCCACATCCGGACCATCGGCCTGTACCGCTCGAAGGCGAAGCACCTGATCGAGGCCTGCCGCATCCTCGTCGAGGAGCACGGCGGCGAGGTGCCGCGCGACCGCGCGTCGCTCGAGCGCCTGCCCGGCGTCGGGCGCAAGACCGCGAACGTGGTGCTGAACACCGCGTTCGGCGAGCCGACGATGGCGGTCGACACGCACATCTTCCGGGTCTCGAACCGGCTCGGGCTCGCACGAGGCAAGACGCCGCTCGCGGTCGAGCAAGGGCTGCTCAAGGCGGTGCCCGCGGCATTCCTGCAGGACGCGCACCACTGGCTGATCCTGCACGGGCGTTACGTCTGCAAGGCGCTGAAGCCGGAGTGCTGGCGCTGCCCGGTGTCCGACCTGTGCCGCCACACGCCGAAGACGCCGGCACAGGGAACGCAGGCCGCGAAACCGAAGGCCGAGACGAAAGCGAAGGCCAAGGCGAAAGCGAAGCCCGCCTCGAAGCCCGCCTCGAAGCCCACCCCGACACCCACCCCGACACCCACCCGCCGCCGCCGCGATGTTCAACCCGAGTCGTGACGACGTCCGCCGCTTCTTCTGCGACGCGCGCCGCAAGCAGCGCGACGCGCTGCCGCTGACGCCGCTCGAGGCGATCGCTGCCGACTGGATCGCGCACCACCCGGAGTACCACGCGATGCTCGACGACCCGGCGCGCGCGCTGCAGGCCGAGTTCCCGCCCGACGCGGGTCGCGAGAATCCGTTCCTGCACCTGTCGCTGCACCTGTCGCTGGTCGAGCAGGTGCAGATCGACCAGCCGCCGGGCATTCGCGACGCATGGCAGGTGCTGCTGAAGGCCACCGGCGACGAACACGAGGCCGCGCACCGTGCGATCGACGCGCTCGCCGAGACGGTCTGGGAGGCCCAGCGCGACCGCAGCCCGCCGTCGAACGAGCGATATCTCGAGCGGTTGCGTCGAGCGGCCGGCTGACTCCGGCCGCCGCCGGCGGGAACGGTGGGTCGGACGGGCGTTTCCGATACACTGCGCCCCGCCTGCCCCACCCTCGACCGGAACCCGACATGTTCGGCCGCCTGATGCCCCGCGAGGCCCGCTTCTTCGACCTGTTCAACCAGCACGCCGAGCGGATCGTCGAGGGTGCCGGGCACCTGGTGGAGCTCATGCAGCGCTACGACGACGAGGCGACCCGCCAGGCCGAACTCGAGGAGATCGACCGGATCGAGAACTCGGCCGACAAGATCGCGCACGAGACCTTCGCGCTGCTGCACAAGACCTTCATCACGCCGTTCGACCGCGAGGACATCCACCAGCTGATCTCGCGGATGGACGACATCCTCGACCTGACTCAGGACGTCGCCGAGTCGGTGATGCTCTACGACATCCGGTCGGTCACGCCCGAGGCGATCCAGCTCGCGACGCTGTCGCAGATGTGTTGCGAGCGCGTGCGCAGCGCGGTCGCGCTGCTGACCAACATGGACAACGCCGAGGCGATCCTGAAGCTGTGCACCGAGATCGACCAGCTCGAGTCGGATGCCGACCGGGTGATGCGCTCGGCGATGTCGAAGCTGTTCCGCGACGAGTCCGACGTGCGCACGGTGATCAAGATGAAGGCGATCTACGAGCTGCTCGAGTCGCTGACCGACAAGTGCGAGGACGTCGCGAACATCCTCGAGGGCGTGGTGCTGGAGAATGCGTGAGCGGGGGTTTCGGCGAGCACTGCTCGCCGCCCGCTCACGTGGAGTCGGCATGGCGGAGCCGGGGTTTCGGCTCGCACCGCGAGCCGCCGGAGGAGCGACCGCCGCCTGCAGGCGGCGGGCTCCTGCCGACTCCCCCGTGCGTCCCGGACGTGAACCCGCCGGGAGGCGGCTGACTTCATGACCACCCTCACCATCCCCCTCTACACCCTCGTCTTCCTAGTCGCGCTCGCCCTCGCGTTCGCCTTCATGAACGGCTTCCACGATGCGGCCAACTCGATCGCGACCGTGGTCTCGACCGGCGTGCTCAAGCCCCATCATGCGGTCGTCTGGGCGGCGACGTTCAACATGCTCGCCTATCTGGTGTTCGAGCTGAAGGTCGCGGCGACCGTGGGCCAGGGCCTCGTCGACCCGTCGGTGGTCGACCACTACGTGATCTTCGGCGCGCTGGTCGGCGCGATCGCCTGGAACCTCGTCACCTGGTCGTTCGGCATCCCGTCGAGCTCGTCGCACGCGCTGATCGGCGGCCTGATCGGCGCGACGGTCGCGAAGGCCGGCGTCGACGCGCTGATCGGCTCCGGGATCATCCTGGTCGCGGCGTTCATCCTGGTCGCGCCCCTGCTCGGCTTCGCGCTCGGCGCGCTGCTGATGGTCGCGACCTCGTGGATCGCGCGCAGCACGCCGCCGCGGCGCATCGACCGCTGGTTCCGCAGGCTGCAGCTCGTCTCGTCGGCGATGTACAGCCTCGGCCACGGCAGCAACGACGCGCAGAAGACGATGGGTGTCATCTGGCTGCTGCTGATCGCGGCCGGCGCGGCCGGGCCGGACCGCCCGCCCGGCTGGGTGGTGCTGTCGTGCTACCTCGCGCTCGGCTTCGGGACGATGCTCGGCGGCTGGCGGGTGGTGAAGACGATGGGCCAGAAGATCACCAAGATGAAGCCCGTCGGCGGCTTCTGCGCCGAGACCGGCGGCGCGCTCACGCTGTTCGTCGCGTCGTCGGGCGGGATCCCGGTGTCGACGACGCACACGATCACCAGCGCGATCCTCGGCGTGGGCTCGGCGCGGAAGTTCTCGGCGGTCCACTGGGGGCTGGCCGGCAACATCGTCTGGGCGTGGGTGCTGACGATCCCGGCGAGCGCGGTCATGGCCGCGATCGGCTGGTCGATCGGCACGCGGGTCCCGTAGGCGCCGGATGGATCACGCCGCCCGCGAGCAGGTCTGGCTCGAGTTGCCCCCGATCTCGGCGAGCGCGCCGCGGCGGCTGCTGGTGTTCCTGCACGGCGCGGGCTCGTCGCCCGAGACCTTCGCGCCGGTCGCGATCGCGTGGCAGCTGAAGTTCCCCGGTGCGACCGCCGTGCTGATGCAGGGGCTGCGCCGGTTCGGGCATGGCGGGGCCGACTGGTTCGACGGCGCGGAGCGCGACGCGCGCGGTGCGGTCGGCGTCGACGGCGCGACCGCCGAGGTCGCCGTGCGCATCGCGCGGCTGCAGGCGCAGCTCGGCCTCGAGGGGTGTGACACCGTGCTGGTCGGATTCGGCCAGGGCGCGACGGTCGCGCTCGAGCTCGCGCGCGCCAGGCACGCGCTCGCAGCGATCGTCGTCGCCTACGCGGGCCGCCTCGCGCGTCCGATCGTCGACGGCGACCGGATCGGCGCGACGGTGCACCTGATCCACGGCGAGTTCGACAGCGTGGTGCCGTCGGTGCACGCGACCCGGGCGTTCCGCGGGCTGCGCGCGGTCGGCGCCGACGTCACGCTCGACATCGTCGAGGACGAGTCGCACGCGATCGGCCAGGGCATGGTGAACCTCGGTACGACCCGCGTGATGCAGACGGTGTTCCGCGGGCGCCGGCGCGCGCGGGGGCGCACGCTGCACTGAGCCTGCCGCGCGGACGCGGCGGGCCCGCGCGCGCTCAGGCCGTGGCCGTGCCCCGCTGCACCATCGGCCGCTGGTCGATCGGCGCGTGCATCACCGCGGCGAACGCGCCGAAGGCGATCACCAGGATCCACGCCCAGTCGTACGAGCCGGTGGCGTCGAAGATGCGTCCACCGAGCCAGGCGCCGAGGAAGCTGCCGATCTGGTGGCCGAAGAACACCACGCCGCCCAGCAGCCCGAGGTGGCGCACGCCGTAGATCTGGCCGACGAGGCCCGTGGTCAGCGGCACCGTCGACAGCCACATCAGGCCCATCGCGGCCGAGAACAGCCACACCGACCAGGTCGACAGCGGTGCGAGCAGGAAGGCGATCATCACCAGCGAGCGCCCGACGTAGATGCCGACCAGCAGCCACTTCTTCGGCGCCCGGCCGCCGAGCCAGCCGAACCCGAGCGAGCCGATCACGTTGAACAGTCCGACGATCGCGAGCGCCTGCGCGCCGAGCGACAGCGGCAGGCCCTTGTCGGCGAGGTAGGCCGGCAGGTGCAGGCCGATGAACACCACCTGCAGCCCGCAGACGAAGTAGCCCCAGAACAGCAGGTGGAAGCTGCGATCGCCGCCGGCCTCGCGCAGCGCCTGGCCGAAGGTGAGGCCGCCCGGCTGCGCGGCACCGGCCGCGCGGTCGCCGCGCACGCCGAGCGCGAACAGCGCGATCGCGGCGACCGCGACCGCGTGCCCGACCAGCGCCGTCTGCCATCCGTACGCGCGGATCGCCTCGGCGGCGATCGGCAGGAACAGGAACTGGCCGAACGACCCGGCCGCGGTGCCGATGCCGAAGGCCCAGGTGCGCCGCTCCGGAGGGACCAGCTTGCCGATGGCCGCGAACACCACGCCGAACGCGGTACCCGCGATGCCGAGGCCGTAGAGCACCCCGCCGGTCAGCGTCAGGCCGACGCCGCTCGTGGTCGACGCCATGCCGACGATGCCGATCGCGTACAGCGCCGCGCCGATCATCAGCGTGCGCATCGCGCCGATCCGGTCCGCGAGTGCGCCGAACGCGATCGCGCCCAGCCCCCAGGCGATGTTCTGCACCGCGATCGCGAGGCCGAAGGTCTCGCGGGTCCAGTCGCGCGCCTGCGTCATCTCGGGCAGGAACAGGCCCGCGGTCGAGCGGGCACCGTTGGCCAGCGCCAGGATCACGCAGCCGGCGACGAGTGCGCCCAGCCAGGACGCCGCCCGCGTGCCGCCCCTGAAGTCAGAGCCCACGGAACGCCGCCTTCGCCTGCTCCAGAGTGAAGTCGACCTCGGCGTCGCCGTGCGCCGACGAGAAGAAGAACGCCTCGACCGGCGACGGCGGGAAGTAGACCCCGGCCTCGAGCATGCGGTGGTAGAAGCGCTTGAAGCGCTCGGCGTCCTGCGTCATCACCTCGGCGAAGCTCGAGGGCGGCGAGGCCATCATGTACATCCCGGCCATCGTGCCGCACTGCTGAGCGGTGAAGGTCACGTCCGCGGCCTTCGCCGCGTCCTTCAGCCCGGCGACGAGGCGGCCCAGCCGCGCCGAGGTCGCCTCGTAGAAGCCCGGCGCCGAAATCAGCTCGAGCGTCGCAAGGCCCGCGGCCATCGCGATCGGGTTGCCCGACAGCGTGCCCGCCTGGTAGACGTTGCCGAGCGGCGCCATCTTCTCCATCACCGCCGCCGGCCCGCCGATCGCGCCGACCGGCATGCCGCCGCCGATCACCTTGCCGAACGCGCTGAGGTCCGGCGTCACGCCGCTCACCTGCTGCATGCCGCCCAGGGCGACGCGGAATCCGGTCATCACCTCGTCGAAGATCAGGAGCGAGCCGTCCTTCGAGCAGATCGCGCGCAGCCCCTCGAGGAAGCCCGGCTTCGGCAGGATCAGGTTCATGTTGCCCGCGGCCGGCTCGACCATCACGCAGGCGATCTGGCCCGGGTAGGCGTCGAAGAGGGCCTGTACGCTCGCCAGGTCGTTGAACTGCGCGATCAGCGTGTGCTTGGCGAGATCCTCGGGCACGCCCGCCGAGCTCGGGTGGCCGAACGCGAGCGCGCCGCTGCCGGCCTTGACCAGCAGGCTGTCGGCGGTGCCGTGGTAGCAGCCCTCGAACTTCAGGATCTTGGTGCGGCCGGTGTGGCCGCGCGCCAGGCGCAGCGCCGACATCGCGGCCTCGGTGCCCGAACTCGTGAAGCGCACCCGCTCGACGTGCGGGAACAGCGCGCAGATGCGCTCGGCGAGCTCGGTCTCCATGACGTTCGGCGCGCCGTAGGACAGGCCGCGCGCGACCGCCTCGCGCACGCGCTCGAGCACGAACGGGTGCGAGTGGCCGACGATCATCGGGCCCCAGGAGCCGAGGTAGTCGACGTAGCGGGTGCCCTCGACGTCCCACATGTAGGGGCCTTCGGCGCGCGCGATGAAGCGTGGCGTGCCGCCCACCGCGCGGAATGCGCGGACCGCGGAGTTGACGCCGCCGACGAGGACCGTGCGGGCGCGGTCGAATTCCTGCTGGTTGGTGGCCATGGTGCTGCTCGATCTCCCTGAAAGGGGGCAGTATAGTGGCCGGCCCGCCCCGCTCATCCCCCCGCGAGACCATGTCCGAAACGACCGCCGCCCCGGCCGACACCGGCCGCATCGCCGTGCGCCGCATCGACGGCACGATCCTCGCGATCGGGCTCGACCGCCCATCCAAGCGCAACGGCTTCACGCCCGAGATGGCGCTGCAGCTCGCCGACGCCTACACCGAGCTCGAACGCGACGACGCGCTGCGCGTCGGGCTGCTGTACGCCGAGGGCGAGCACTTCTGCGGCGGGCTCGACCTGCCGCGCTGGGCGCCCCGGATGCAGGCCGGCGAGCCGATGTGGCCCGCCGACCGGATCGACCCGTTCGGGCTGCGCGAGCCGCGCCGCACCAAGCCGGTGGTCTGCGCGGTGCAGGGCTGGTGCTGGACGCTCGGGCTCGAGCTGATGATGGCGGCCGACATCGCGGTCGCCGCGCACGACACGCGGTTCTCGCAGCTCGAGGTGCTGCGCGGCGTGATGGCCACCGGCGGCGGCACGATCCGCATCGCCGAGCGCGCCGGCCTCGGCAACGCGCTGCTCTACCTGCTGACCGGCGACGGCTTCGACGCGACCGAGGCGCACCGGCTCGGCCTGGTGCAGAAGCTCGTGCCCGCGGGCAGCCAGTTCGACGAGGCGCTCTCGATCGCGCGCCGGATCGCGGCGGCCGCGCCGCTCGCCGTGCGGGCGACGCTCGCCAACGCACAGCTCGCGGTCGAGCACGGCCTGCATGCGGCGGTCGCCGAACATCGCGAGGTGCAACAGCGGCTCGCGCGCACCGAAGACGCGGCCGAGGGCGTCGCGGCGTTCAGGGAGCGGCGCGCGCCGCGCTTCCAGGGGCGCTGAGCGGCTCGATGTGCAACTTCATCCCCTCGTGCGACGCGACGAACCCGAGCGACGCGTAGAAGCGGATCGCGTCCGGTCGCTGCTTGTCCGAGGTCAGCTGCACCATCGCGCAGCCGCGCTCGCCGGCGCGCGCGATCGCCCATTCGATCATCCGTCGGCCGAGCCCGCCCGAGCGCAGGTCGGAGGCGATCCGCACGCCCTCGATCAGCGCGCGGCGCGTGCCGCGGTGGGTCAGGTAGGGAATGAAGGTCAGCTGCAGCACGCCCGCGACCGGGCGGCCGCGCAACGCGACGACGACCAGCTCCTGGTTCGGATCGCGGTCGATCTCGTCGAACGCCGCGCCGTACGAGGCGGGCAGCGGATCGGACACCGTCTCGCGCGTCGCGCCCAGCGCATCGTCGGCGAGCAGCCGGACGATCGCCGGCAGGTCCGCGCGGGCCGCGCGCCGGAAGCTCGGCGCGCCCGCGTCGCTCACTTCGCGAAGAGCCTCGACGGGTCCGCGAAGGCCTTGAACTCGAGCGCGTTGCCCGACGGGTCGAGGAAGAACATCGTCGCCTGCTCGCCGACCTCGCCCTTGAAGCGCACGTGCGGCTCGATGACGAAGGTCGTTCCGGCCGAGCGCAGCGTCTCGGCCATCGCCTCCCACTGGGCCATGCCGAGCACGACGCCGAAGTGGCGCACCGGCACGTCGTCGCCATCCACCGCGTTGGTGGCGCGGTGCCCGCATTCCGACGGCGCGAGGTGCGCGACCACCTGGTGGCCGAACAGGTCGAAGTCGATCCACTCGTCCGAAGAACGCCCCTCCGGGCAGCCGAGCAGCCCGCCGTAGAACGCGCGCGCGGCCTGCAGGTCGTGGACCGGGAAGGCGAGGTGGAACGGCTGGCTGACGGCGTAACCGGACACGGGGCGGGCTCCTTCGGGACGAGGTGTCATTGTAGCGGCGCGTCTCCCGGCGCCGCCGCGACGCGGACCGCGCAGTACTTGAGCTCGGGGATCTTGCCGAACGGGTCGAGCGCGGGATTCGTGAGCCGGTTCGCGGCGGCCTCGGCGTAGGCGAACGGCACGAACACCGTCCCGTCGGGGATGCCGTCGTCGCGCCGCGCGGCGAGCACGATGCCGCCCCGGCGCGACTCGATGCGCACCGGCTCGCCGGGCGCGACGCCGAGCCGCGCGAGCTCGCGGCCGTTCAGCGACGCGGTCGCCTCGGGCTCGACCGCGTCGAGCACCGTCGCGCGCCGCGTCATCGACCCGGTGTGCCAGTGCTCGAGCTGCCGACCGGTGATCAGCACCATCGGCCAGTCGGCGTCGGGCCGCTCGTCGGCGAAGCGCAGCGCGGCCGGCACCAGCCGCGCGCGGCCGCTGTCGGTCGGGAAGCGGTCGACGAACACCACCGGATGCCCCGGGTCCTCGGGGCTCGGGCACGGGTAGGTGACCGCGCCCTCGCGCTCGAGGCGCGCCCAGTCGATGCCGCGGATCGAGTCCATCGCCTCGCGCATCTCGGCGAACGCGTCCTGCGGGCCGGCGTACGTCCACGGCAGCCCGAGGCGGCGGGCCATGTCGACGATGATGTCGAGGTCCTGGCGCGCCTGCCCCGGCGGCTCGACCGTCTTGCGCGCGAGTTGCACGATGCGGTCGGTGTTGGTGAAGGTGCCGGTCTTCTCGGCGAAGGCGGACGCCGGCAGGATCACGTCGGCCAGCCACGCGGTCTCGGTCGGGAAGATGTCCTGCACGACCAGGTGCTCGAGCTTCGCGAGCGCGGCGCGCGCGTGCGCGAGATCGGGATCGGACATCGCCGGGTTCTCGCCCATGATGTACATGCCGCGAATCGTGCCGGCCTCGGCCGCGTGCATGATCTCGACCACGGTCAGGCCCGGGCGGCGGTCGATCGGCATGCCCCACAGCCGCTCGATCGCGGCCGCCGCGCCCGCGTGGTCGACGCGATGGTAGTCGGGCAGCATCATCGGGATCAGGCCCGCGTCGGAGGCGCCCTGCACGTTGTTCTGCCCGCGCAGTGGATGCAGCCCGGTGCCGGGCCGGCCGATCTGGCCGGTCAGCAGCGACAGCGCGATCAGGCAGCGCGCATTGTCGGTGCCGTGCACGTGCTGCGACACGCCCATGCCCCAGAGGATCATCGACGCGCGCGAGCGCGCGAACGCTCGGGCCACCGTGCGCAGCGTCGCCGCGTCGATGCCGCAGACCGGCCCCATGACCTCCGGGCTGCACGCGCGCACGCTCTCGACGATCGCCGCGTAGTCCTCGGTGCGCGACTCGACGAACGCGCGGTCGACGAGGCCCTCCTCGACGATCACGTGCAGCATCGCGTTCAGCATCGCGACGTCGGTGTCGGCGCGGAACTGCAGCACGTGCGTCGCATGCCGCGCGAGCTCGGTGCGGCGCGGGTCGGCGACGATCAGCGTCGCGCCGCGCCTGGCGGCGTTCTTGATCCAGGTTGCGGCGACCGGGTGGTTGACCGTCGGGTTGGCGCCGATCACCAGGATCGTCTCGGCGAGCCCGACGTCGGCGACCGGGTTCGACACCGCGCCCGAGCCGAGGCCCTCGAGCAGCGCGGAGACCGAGGACGCGTGGCACAGCCGCGTGCAGTGGTCGACGTTGTTCGTGCCGAAGCCGGTGCGCACCAGCTTCTGGAACAGGTACGCCTCCTCGTTGCTGCCCTTGGCCGAGCCGAAGCCGGCGAGCGCGGAGGGGCCGCGCGCGTCGCGGATCCGCGCGAGGCCGCCGGCGGCCGCGGTCATCGCCTCCTCCCAGCTCGCCTCGCGGAACGCGTCGCGCCAGTTCGCGGGCACGCGCTCGAACTCGGGGTCCTTGGGCACGCCCTCGCGGCGGATCAGCGGCACGGCGAGCCGCTCGGGGCTCGTCGCGTAGTCGAAGCCGAAGCGGCCCTTGACGCACAGCCGCCCGTGGTTCGCAGGGCCGTCGCGGCCCTCGACCCAGTCGATGCGGCCGTCGCGCACGTGGTAGGTGACCTGGCAGCCGACGCCGCAGAACGGGCACAGCGAGTCGACACTGCGCTCGGTCGCGGTCGGGTCGACCACCTCGCCGGCCGCGTCGCCGAGGCGGCGCGGCAGCAGCGCGCCGGTCGGGCACGCCTGCACGCACTCGCCGCACGCGACGCAGGTGGAGGCGCCCATCGGGTCGGCCTGGTCGAACACGATCCGCGCCGCATCGCCGCGCCACGCGTAGCCGATCACGTCGTTGACCTGCTCCTCGCGGCAGGCGCGCACGCAGCGGCCGCACTGGATGCAGGCGTCGAGCGAGACGGCCATCGCCGGGTGCGACAGGTCGACCGGCACCGCCTCGCGCGGCGCGAAGCGCGTGCCCTCGACGCCGAGCGCGCGCGCCCAGCGCAGCAGCTCGGAGTCCTTGCGCTGCGCCGCGGCCGGCGCCTCGGCGAACAGCAGCTCGAGCACCATCCGCTGCGAGCCGCGGGCCCGCTCGCTGTCCGCGCGCACCGTCATGCCCTCGGCGGGCGCGCGGCAGCACGAGGGCGCGAGCACGCGCTCGCCGTCGATCTCGACGACGCACGTGCGGCAGTTGCCGTCGGAGCGCAGGCCATCCGAGTGGCACAGGTGCGGGATCTCGACGCCGTGGCGCGCGGCGCACGAGAGGATCGACTCGCCGGGCACGGCCTGGAGCGCACGGCCGTCGAGCGTGAAGCGGATCGGGGCGGCCTGCGGGTCGGGGGACAGTGCGGCGGCGGCGGTCGGGGCATTCATCCCTTCGAGACCTCGTGGGGGAAGTACCGGAGCACCGAGTCGAACGGATTCGGCGCGGCCTGGCCGAGCCCGCAGATCGACGCGTCGCGCATCGCGCGCGACAGCTCGCCGAGCAGCGCCGCGTCCCACGCGGGCGACTCGAGCAGCGGCTCGGCCTTCGCGGTGCCGGCGCGGCACGGGGTGCACTGGCCGCAGGACTCGTGGCGGAAGAAGCGCAGCAGGTTCGCGGCCGCGTCGCGCGCGCGGTCGCGCTCGGACAGCACGACGACCGCGCAGGAGCCGACGAACGCGCCGTGCGGCGCGAGCGTGTCGAAGTCGAGCGGCACGTCGGCGAGCGACGCGGGCAGGATGCCGCCCGACGCGCCCCCCGGCAGGAAGCCGTACAGCGCGTGGCCGTCGGCCATGCCGCCGCAGTATTCGTCCACCAGCTCGCGCAGCGTGATGCCGGCCGGCGCGAGCTTGACGCCGGGCTCGCGCACGCGGCCCGACACCGAGAACGAGCGCAGGCCGACGCGCCCTCGCCGGCCGTTCGACGCGTAGTCGGCCGCGCCGCGCTCGAGGATCGTCGCGACCCACATCAGGGTCTCGGGGTTGTTGACGAGCGTCGGCCGCCCGAAGAGGCCGACCTGCGCGACATAGGGCGGCCGCAGCCGCGGCATGCCGCGCCGGCCCTCGATCGACTCGATCATCGCCGACTCCTCGCCGCACACGTAGGCGCCCGCGCCGCGGCGCAGGTGCACCTCGGGCGGCGCGCCCGCGCCCGCCGGCCACGCCTCGGCGAGCCAAGCGCGCAGCGCCGGCAGCTCGCGCTCGAGCCACGCGCGCACGCCGGCGTATTCGTCGCGCAGGTACAGGTACACCGCGGACGCGCCGACCGCCCACGCGCCGACGAGCGTGCCCTCGAGGATGCGGTGCGGCGCGGTCTCGAGCCACACGCGGTCCTTGAAGGTGCCGGGCTCGCCCTCGTCGGCGTTGACCGCCATCAGCCGCGGCCCCGGCTGCGCGGCGACGGTGCGCCACTTGCGGTGCGTCGGGAAGCCCGCGCCCCCGAGCCCGCGCAGGCCCGAGGCCTCGAGCGCGGCGAACACCGCGTCGCGGCTCGTGCCGCCGTCCAGGCAGCGGCGCAGCTGCGCGTAGGCGCCCGAGGCGAGCGCTTCGGCGAACGGCGGCGCGTCGGGCGGCGCGCACCCGCGCGCGCCGGCGTCGAGCGCCGCGCGGACCGCGTCGGGCGTCGCGTGCTCGACCGGATGACGGTCGATGATCGCGACCGGCGCGCGGTCGCAGCGGCCGACGCAGGGCACGCGCTGCACGCGGACCGCGTCGGCGGGCAGGCCCGTCGCGAGCGCGTCGGCGAGCGCCTCGGCGCCCTGCATCGCGCAGGAGATCGAGTCGCAGACACGCACGGTCAGCGCGGGCGGCGGCGCCTCGCCGTCTCGCACGACGTCGAAGTGGTGGTAGAAGGTCGCGACCTCGAACACCTCGGCCTGCGACATCCGGAACGCGTCGGCGATCGCGGCGATCGCGGCCGACGACAGATGCCGCTCGGCGTCCTGCACGCGGTGCAGTGCCTCGATCAGCAGGTCGGGCCGGCGCGGCAGGCCGGCGAGCAGCTCACCGACGCGCGCGACGACGGCCGGATCGAGCGGACGCCCCTTGGGACGGCCGACCGGACGGCGGAAATGCAGGGGTCTCTCCATGCGGCGCACTCTGATCCCGAGTGTCTGTCCGTGCCATGCGTCGAAGGACGTAGGCGGCTATGGTACGGGGAAACGGGGGAGGAGGGGCTCGGGACGAGCCGGAGAGAGGTCGGCGGCATTGCCCCTTGTGGCTGCGGCCGGCCGCTTCGCGCGGCCTTCACTCGCGGCTTCGCCGCGAACGAGCCTTCGCCGAGACGGGGACGACGTCCCAGTCTCGGCGACCGTCGCCCGCTCCGCGGGCTTGGCTTGCGCCTGCGGCGCAAGTTAGCGGTCGCCGCAAGGTCAAGGAGTTCTTCCTACTGGAAGAACTCCTTGACCTTGTCCTTCCAGCTCTTCGACTGCGGGCTGTGCTTGTCGTCCTTCAGCGTCGCGTCGAGTTCGCGCAGCAGCACCTTCTGCTTGTCGGTGAGCCGCACCGGCGTCTCGACGACGACGTGCGCGTACAGGTCGCCGGGGTAGCTCGAGCGCACGCCCTTGATGCCCTTTCCGCGCAGCCGGAAGGTCTTGCCGGTCTGCGTGCCCTCGGGCAGCTCGATCTCGGCGCTGCCGCCGAGCGTCGGGACCTTGACGCTGCCGCCGAGCGCCGCCGCGGTCATCATGACCGGGACGTGGCAGTGCAGGTCGTCGCCGTCGCGCTGGAAGACCGGGTGCTCCTTGACGTGGATCTCGACGTAGAGATCGCCGGGCGGCCCGCCGTTGACGCCGGGCTCGCCGTTGCCCGCCGAGCGGATCCGCATCCCTTCGTCGATGCCGGCGGGGATCTTCACCTGCAGCGTCTTGTTGCGCTTCAGGCGGCCGACGCCGTCGCAGGCCTCGCACGGATCGGGCACGACCTTGCCGCTGCCGTGGCAGGTCGGGCAGGTCTGCTGGATCGAGAAGAAGCCCTGCTGCACGCGCACCGAGCCCTGCCCGCTGCAGGTTCGGCAGGTCTGCGGCTTGGTGCCGGGCTTGGCGCCCGAGCCCTTGCAGGTGTCGCAGTTCTCCCAGGACGGCACGCGGATCTCGGTCTCGAATCCGTGCGCGGCCTGCTCGAGCGAGACGTCCATCGCGTAGCGCAGGTCGGCGCCGCGGAACACGTTGCTGCGCGCGCCGCCGCGCGCGCCCCCCTGCTGCCCGCCGAAGATGTCGCCGAAGATGTCGCCGAACACGTCGGCGAAGCCGCCGAAGCCCTGTCCGCCCGGGCCGCCGCCGGCGGCGTTCGGGTCCACGCCCGCGTGGCCGAACCGGTCGTACGCCTCGCGCTTGGAGGCGTCCGAGAGCATCTCGTACGCTTCCTTCGCTTCCTTGAACTTCTCCTCGGCCGCCTTGTCGTTCGGATTGCGGTCCGGGTGGTGCTTCATGGCGAGCTTGCGGTACGCCTTCTTGATGTCCTCCTCCGACGCATTCTTCTGAACGCCGAGGATCTCGTAGAAATCACGCTTCGCCATGGTGGTCGTTCTTCACTCGATGTCGGACTGTACCGCAGCGCCCCGCGCCGCCCGTTCAATGCACCGGCCTCCGGGCCGCCCGGACGACGCGCGGTCGACCGGCCGGCGCGGAGGCCGACGCGCGGGTCCGGGCCCGCGATCCCCCGCGGCGCGGATCACGCGTCGCGCTTGACTTCCTTGAACTCGGCGTCGACGACGTCGTCGTGCTGGGCGCCCGGTTTCGAGCCGCCCCCCGACGCACCACCGGCGCCCGCACCCGCGGCTGCGCCGGCCGCGGCCGCTTCGGCCTGCTGCCCCGCGTAGAGCTTCTCGCCGATCTTCTGCGAAGCGGTCATCAGCGCGGTGTTGGCCGCCTCGATCTTCTCCTTGTCGTCCGCCTTCAGCGCGTCCTCGACGTCCTTGATCGCCACCTCGATCGGCGACTTCTCGTCCGCCGTCAGCTTCTCGCCGTGCTCGGCGAGCGACTTGCGCACCGAGTGCACCATCGCCTCGCCCTGGTTGCGCGCCTCGACGAGCTCGCGGCGCGCATGGTCCTCGGCCGCGTTCGCCTCGGCGTCCTTCACCATCTTCTGGATCTCGTCCTCGGTGAGGCCGGAGTTCGCCTTGATGGTGATCTTGTTCTCCTTGCCGGTCGCCTTGTCCTTGGCCGACACGTGCAGGATGCCGTTCGCGTCGATGTCGAAGGTCACCTCGATCTGCGGCATGCCGCGCGGGGCCGAGGGGATGCCTTCGAGGTTGAACTCGCCGAGCAGCTTGTTGCCCTGGGCCATCTCGCGCTCGCCCTGGTAGACCTTGATCGTCACTGCCGGCTGGTTGTCGTCGGCCGTCGAGAAGGTCTGCGCGAACTTGGTCGGGATGGTCGTGTTCTTGGTGATCATCTTCGTCATCACGCCGCCGAGCGTCTCGATGCCGAGCGACAGGGGGGTGACGTCGAGCAGCAGCACGTCCTTGCGGTCGCCCGAGAGCACCGAGCCCTGGATCGCCGCGCCGACCGCGACCGCCTCGTCCGGATTCACGTCCCTGCGCGGATCCTTGCCGAAGAACTCCTTGACCTTGTCGAGCACCTTCGGCATCCGGGTCATGCCGCCGACCAGGATCACGTCGTCGATGTCGGAGACCTTGACCCCCGCGTCCTTGATCGCGGTGCGGCAGGGCTCGATCGTCTTCTCGATCAGCTCCTCGACCAGCGCCTCGAACTTCGCACGGGTGATCTTGAGGTTCAGGTGCTTCGGCCCGCTCGCGTCGGCGGTGATGTAGGGCAGGTTGATCTCGGTCTGCTGCGACGAGGACAGCTCGATCTTGGCCTTCTCGGCCGAGTCCTTGAGCCGCTGGAGCGCGAGCACGTCCTTGGACAGGTCGACGCCCTGCTCCTTCTTGAACTCGCCGATCACGTAGTCGATGATCCGCTGGTCGAAGTCCTCGCCGCCCAGGAACGTGTCGCCGTTGGTCGACAGCACCTCGAACTGCATCTCGCCGTCGACGTCGGCGATCTCGATGATCGACACGTCGAAGGTGCCGCCGCCGAGGTCGTAGACCGCGATCTTGCGGTCCTTGCCGCCGCCCTTGTCGAGGCCGAACGCGAGCGCGGCCGCGGTCGGCTCGTTGATGATCCGCTTGACCTCGAGGCCCGCGATGCGGCCGGCGTCCTTGGTCGCCTGGCGCTGCGAGTCGTTGAAGTAGGCCGGGACCGTGATGACCGCCTCGGTCACCTCCTCGCCGAGGTAGTCCTCGGCGGTCTTCTTCATCTTGCGCAGCACCTCGGCGGACACCTGCGGCGGCGCGATCTTCTTGTCGCGCGCCTGCACCCACGCGTCGCCGTTGTCGGCCTTGACGATGCCGTAGGGCATCAGGCCGATGTCCTTCTGCACTTCCTTCTCGGCGAACTTGCGGCCGATCAGGCGCTTGACGGCGTACAGCGTGTTCTTCGGGTTGGTGACCGCCTGGCGCTTCGCGGGCGCGCCGACCAGCACCTCGCCGTCCTCCATGTACGCGATGATCGACGGGGTCGTGCGGGCGCCCTCGGAGTTCTCGATGACCTTGGGCTGGCCGCCCTCCATCACCGCGACGCACGAGTTGGTCGTGCCGAGGTCGATGCCGATGATCTTGCCCATGATGTGCTGGTGTCCTCTGGAGAAGGTGTGGTGTGTCGTGTGGATAAGTTGGCGCCGAGGCCGTTAAATCAAGACCCTGCGCGCACCGTGACGAGCGCCGGGCGCAGCACGCGGTCGTTGATCAGGTAGCCCTTCTGGAGCACCGACACGACGTGGTTCGCGGGGACGTCGCCCACCGGGACCATCGAGATCGCCTGGTGGCGGTTCGGGTCGAACTTCTCGCCCACCGGTTCGATCGCCAGCAGCTTGTGCTTGTCGAACGCGTTCGCGAGCAGGCGCAGCGTCGCCTCGACGCCCTCGCGCAGGCTCTCGACCGACGGCGCGTCGACCTTGAGCGCCATCTCGAGGCTGTCGCGAACCGACAACAGGCTCTCGGCGAAGTTCTCGATCGCGTACTTGTGGGCGGCCGCGACCTCGATCTGCGCGCGCTTGCGCTGGTTGTCGAGCTCCGCGCGGGCGCGCAGCGCCATGTCCATGTACTCGGTGGCGCGCGCCTCGGCGTCCGCGAGCCGCGCCTGCTCGGTCGCGTCGAGCGCGCCGCCCGCGTCGGAGGGCGCCGCGTCCGCGCCGGCGCCGGCACCCTGCGGGTCGGTGGTCGGCCGCTCGGGGCCGGGTTCGGGACGGGCGTTCGGGTCGGTCATCGTTTGTCTTTTCGGATCAATGACTTGCGTCGGGTTCGCCCGGCATGTCGGGGCGATCGCCGGGATTTCAAGAGGGGATTCGGACGCGACGGCGCACGTCACCGTCCGTCACGCGCGTGCGGTTGACGCCCGTTCGGACAGCCCCCCATAGTCACGCCTCCGTCCCGACCCCGCGAGGTCGGACGTCACGAAGAACACACCAGCCAAGGAGGTCGACCGATGGGACTGCTCTCTTTTCTCAAGGATGCGGGCGAAAAGCTGTTCGGCAAGGGCCAGGCGCAGGCCGCCCAGCAGGCCGCCGCAGCCGAGCCGGCGAACGCCGAGAAGCGCAAGGCCGCCGACGACGCGGCCGCGAAGGCGATCGAGGACTACATCCGGTCGATGAACCTGGATGCGACCGGCCTGATGGTCGAGTTCGACGGCGGTTCGAGCGTCGTCACCGTGCGCGGCATCGCGCCGGACCAGGCGACCAAGGAGAAGATCGTCCTGTGCTGCGGCAACGTCGCGGGCGTCGCGTCGGTCAACGACCAGCTGACGGTCGAGGTGCCGGTCGAGGAGTCGAAGTACTACACCGTGAAGAGCGGCGACACGCTGTCGAAGGTCGCGAAGGAGTTCTACGGCAACGCGAACGCCTACATGCAGATCTTCGAGGCGAACAAGCCGATGCTGTCGCACCCGGACAAGATCTATCCGGGGCAGACGCTGCGGATCCCGCCAAAGGCATAACCGGGGCGCGGAGCACTGCTCCGCGAGCGAGCACTGCTCGCCGCCGGCGAAGCGGGCGCCGCATGGTGGAGGCGGGGTTTCGGCGCGCATGCGCGCCGCCGCCGGAACGACCGGCGCGCGAGCGCCGGGCTACTGCGCCGGGCTCCTGCGTCCCGAACGTGAATCCGGCGAGAGCCGGCTGTCTCACACCGGCGGCCGCCTCCGGTGCCAGTCCGTCTCCCGCTGGAACGCCCGCCCCGCCCTCACCAGCAGGTCCTCGCGCAGCGCCCCGGCCGCGAGCTGCACGCCGACCGGCAGCCCGCCCGCGGTGAACCCGCCGGGCAGCGTGATCGTCGGCTGCCCGGTCATGTCGAAGGGCGTGGTGTAGCGCTGCAGGCGCACGCGGTGACCGGGGATGCGGCGCAGCGCCGCGATCTGCTCGAGGCTCGGGCCGGCGAGCGGCATCGCCGGCGTCAGGAGCAGGTCGACGTCGGCGAGCAGCGCGGCCATCCGTCCGCAGAACGCGGCGCGCACGAGCAGCGCGCGCTGCAGGTCGGTCGCCGACAGCGCGAGGCCGTCGTCGAGCAGGGCGGCGAGCATCGGGCCGTACTCGGCGCGGCGCGACGGGAAGGTCGCCGCATGCGCGACCGCGGCCTCGGCCGCGCAGATCGGCATCCACGCGGCGACGACAGGGTCGGTGTCGGGCACCACCACCGGAACGATCGACGCGCCGAGCGCGCGCAGCACGTCGCGCGCGGCGAGCACCGCGACGCGCGCCTCGGGCTCGACGTCGCCCGCCGCCCAGGCCTCGTCGAAGCCGATGCGCACGCCGTCCAGGCGCCCCGCCTCGCCCTCGACGTAGCGCGGCACCGGCGCGTGCGTGGCCGTCGGGTCGTCCGGGTCCGCGCCGGCGATCGCGCCGAGCATCAGACCGCAGTCCTCGGCGCTGCGGCACATCGGGCCGAGGTGGTCGAGCGACGCGGCGAGCTCGAACGCGCCGAAGCGCGACACGCGGCCCCAGGTGGGCTTGAGCCCGGTGACCCCGCAGGCCGCCGACGGGAAGCGGATCGAGCCGCCGGTGTCGGTGCCGATCGAGCCGAAACACAGCATCGCGGCGGTCGCGACGCCGGATCCGCTCGACGACGAGCCGGTCCACGCGGCCGCGTCCCACGGATTGCGCGGCGGCACGACCTGCGGGTGGTGCGCCGAGAACGCGGCCTCGGTCATCTGCAGCTTGCCGAGCAGCACCGCGCCCGCCTCGCGCAGCCGCCGCACGACCGTGCCGTCGACCTCGGGCACGAAGTCCGCGAACACCGTCGTGCCGGCCGCGGTCGGCACGCCGCGCGTCCAGCACAGGTCCTTGACCGCGACCGGCACGCCGGCGAGCGGCCCGACCGGCTCGCCGCGCGCGAGCCGCGCGTCGACCTCGGCCGCCTGCGCGAGCGCGAGCTCGGGCGTCGCCAGCGCGTAGGCGCGCAGCGCCGGGTCGAGGCGATCGATGCGCGCGAGCATCGCGCGGGTCGCCTCGGTCGCCGACAGCGCGCGAGCGCGGATGCGGTCCGCGAGCTCGGCGAGGTCGAGCCGGGCGAGGTCGTCGTCGGTCATGGGGACGCTCCGGGCTGGGGTCCGTCCGATGCTAGCGCGCGGGGCGCGGCGCCGCCGCCGCGGGTGCCACGGATCGGAGCGGGCGCAGCGCGGGCTCGCTTCAGCGCGCCGGGTCGCGCAGGAAGTCCTGGAGCAGCCTGCGCAGCGCGCGCCCGCGCTCGTCGCCCAGCCGCTCTTCCAGGTCGCGGCGCGTCCGGCGCACGCGGTCGCGCAGCTGGCGGTGCTTCTCGAGGCCGATGTCGGACACGTAGACCAGCACTCGGCGCTGGTCGGCCGGATCCTGCGAACGCTGCACCAGCGCGCCGCCGACCATCCGGTCGATCAGCTTGGACAGCGCGGGCAACTTCACGTCGAGCTCGTCGGCGAGCGCCGTCATCGCGAGGCCGCGACCGTCGGCGAGCCGCTCGAGCACCCGCCACTGGTCGACCGGCAGACCCTCGGGGCTGAGCACGCGCTCGAGCTCGGCCGATGCGCGCCGGCTCGCCTCGGACAGCAGCACGGCCAGCGATCGTGCGTCGTCCGCACCCGAAGCGCGCCTCTTGGTCGCCATGCGGGCATTCTAGGGGCGTGGTCGCGGCAGGGCCACCTCCTCGCGGACGACCGGCTCGCCGGAGCACGGCGCGTCGTGTCAGGATCGGTGTTGCGGCGCATCGTGACGCGCCGCACCGGGTCGAGGAACATCGGCGTCCCGCCCGACCGGGCGGGCCGGGCAGCGCGGAGAACGAACGACATGCATCACCTCGGAGTCGGCGCCTGCGCGCCCTCGGCCCCGCCCGGCATCGCGATGCCCGGGCGGCGTCCGCCGCGGCCCGCGCCGCGCGGCCTGCGATCGGCGCGCCCGGACGCCCCGAGACTCCTCGGCGAGGACGCGACGCCGTTCCGGCTCGCGCTGCTGGTGCCGACCTCGGGCACCGCCGGGCTGTGGGGCGCCTCCAGCCTCGCCTGCGCGCGGCTCGCGGTCGAGGCATGGAACCGCGAGGGCGGCGCGCGCGGCCGCGAAGTGCAGCTGCGCGTCGTCGACGCGAGCGACGAGTCGGCCGACCTCGAGGACGACCTGCTCGCGCTCGCCGAGCACGGCGAGCTCGACGCGATCGTCGGCATGCACACCAGCTCGGTCCGCGAGCGGATCACCGGCCTTGGCCCGCTCGACGTCCCGTTCGTCTACACGCCGCTCTACGAGGGCGGCGCGCTGCCGGACGGGGTGTACGCGATCGGCGAGACCCCGGCGATGCAGCTGCTGCCGGCGCTCGACTGGATGGTCGAGCGCTGGCGCCTGTCGCGCTGGTTCCTCGCGGGCAACGACTACCGCTGGCCGCGTCGCACGCACGGCCTCGCGCAGCGGCGACTGGTCGAGCGCGGCTGCTCGGTCGTCGGCACCGCATACGAGCCCCTCGGCCGCTGCGACCACGAGCGGCTGATCGAGGACATCCGCGCGAGCGGCGCGCAGGCGGTGATGCTGTCGCTGGTCGGGCAGGACGCGATCGAGTTCGGCCGCGCGTTCCGCGACAGCGGGCTCGCGGGCCGCGTGCCGCGCCTGGGCTGCGCGATCGAGGAGAACGGACTGCTCGGCATGGGCGCCGACTGCACCGACGGCCTGTTCGTCGCGTCGGGCTACTTCGCCGCCCTGCCGACCGACCGCAACGGCGCGTTCCGCGAACGCTACTGGACGCGCTTCGGGGACCGCGCGCCGGTGCTCAACGCGCTCGGGCAGTCGACGTACGAGGGCGTGGCGTTCCTGCGCGGCCTGCTCGACGGCGCCCGGCATCCCGACGGCAGCGTGCGCTTCGACTCGGTCCGCGGCACCCGCTGGCGCTCGAACGCGTCGAAGTCCGCGCCGGTCTACCTCGCGGCGGCCGAGGGCATGGGCTTCGGGATCGTGCGGACCTTCGAACCCGCCTGAGCGCGCCTCAGGACGGCGCGCCGAGCGCGACCGCCCGCTCGCGCCGCTCGACCAGCGCACGGTCGCGACGCACCGACTCCTCGGGGCCGAGCGCCCGGGTCGGCCAGCCGGCGGTCTGGCGCTCGACGAGGCCGGCCAGCGCACCGACGAACGACGGCGCGTCGTTCAGGCACGGCAGGTAGCGGAACTCGGCGCCGCCCGCGCCGAGGAACGCGCCGCGCGCCTCCATCGCGATCTCCTCGAGCGTCTCGAGGCAGTCGGCGACGAACCCCGGGCAGACGACGTCGACCGTGCGAACGCCCTCCTTCGCGAGGCGCTCGAGCGTCGGCTCGGTATATGGCTGCAGCCACTGCGCCTTGCCGAAGCGCGACTGGAAGGTGACGATCCATTCGTCGCGGGCGAGGCCGAGCCGCTCGGCGAGCAGCCGCGCGGTCGCGTGGCACTCGCAGTGATACGGGTCGCCGAGCTCGAGCGTGCGGCGCGGCACGCCGTGGAAGCTCATCACCAGCCGCTCGCCGCGCCCGCCGCGCGCCCAGGCCGCCCGCACGCGCTCGGCGAGCGCGTCGACATAGCCCGGATCGTCGTGGAAGTTGCGCACCCACCGGACCTCCGGCAGGTTGCGCCAGCCGCGCAGCACCCGCCCGACCTCGTCGAAGACGGTGGCGGTCGTCGAGGCGGAGTACTGCGGGTACATCGGCAGCACCAGCAGGCGGGTGACGCCACGCTCGCGCAGGCCCTCCAGCGTGGATTCGATCGACGGCTCGCCGTAGCGCATCGCGAGCGCGACCTCGACGTCGTGGCCGCGCTCGCCGAGCGCGCCACGCAGCAGCTTCGACTGGCGCACCGAGTGCACCATCAGCGGCGAGCCTTCGTCCGTCCAGACGCTCGCGTACTTCTTCGCGGACTTCGCCGGGCGGGTGTTCAGGATGATCCCGTGCAGGATCGGCCACCACAGCAGCCGAGGGATCTCGACGACGCGCGGGTCGCCGAGGAACTGGGCGAGGTAGGGGCGCAGCGCCGCGGCGGTCGGCGCGGCCGGGGTACCGAGCTGCACCATCAGCACGGCCGTGCGTGGGCGGCCCGCGTGGTCGAACGCGGGCGGTGGGGAGGGTCGCGCCATGCCGCGAGTCTACCAAGGCGGCCGGAGGCGGCCGGCGATCGGCCTTCCGCGGCGCTCGGGTGTCCGGGCGGCGGCGTACGGTCGCCCGCTCGCGGCTCGCTCCCTGGCGGCGCCCGCCCTCCCGAAGCCTCCCGCGAAACGGCTCCAGCGCGGCACGCTCAGCGCAGCGGCCTTCCAGGGCCACTGCACGGAATCAGGCCGACAGCGTCTTGCCGCTGGCCGCGTCGAACACGTGCAGCTTGTCGCCGGCCGGTGTCAGCCGGACCGGGTCGCCCGGCCTCAGCGTCACGCGGTCGCGGACGACGACGACCAGCTCCTGGCCGCCGAGCGTGCACATCAGCATGGTGTCGGCGCCGGTCGGCTCGATCACCTCGACCTTCGCCGCGAGGGCGCCGGCCGCATCGGGCGCGAGGTGCTCGGGGCGCGTGCCGAGCAGCACCTTCTGGCCGCTCTGCGCGCGCATCGGGCGCGGCACCGGGACGTGCGCGTCGCCGACGCGCACCCCGCCGTTCTCCCAGA
>Ga0315899_10000123_pt1 | contig 92507 bp, 98 predicted proteins | sample LakEriMetagenome_2_FD_203518 | JGI IMG/M metagenome (GOLD analysis project Ga0315899, IMG submission 203518) | Freshwater fungal communities from buoy surface, Lake Erie, Ohio, United States - Buoy 4 MA112 | ecosystem: Environmental > Aquatic > Freshwater > Lake | place: USA: Lake Erie, Ohio... | reverse complement strand
CCGCTGGTGTTGCTTTCGGTCAACCTGGTAATGCTGAGGGTCTCTCTGAGAAGGCTCAGATGCTTGAGATCTTCTATCGTTACAAAGTTAGCGATAACATCAGCGTGACTCCTGCTCTGCTTTATGTTACCAACAATCAGGGACTCAAGAATGCCTCTGATAACTGGGGTGGCGTAATCCAGACCAAGTTTACATTCTGATAATACCTATCCCCCGCAAGGGGGATTTTTATTAACCTATTCTTAACTTTATGGATATCCAATATCGGGAATGCTCCAAATGTGGTGAAAAGAAACCTTTGGACAAAGACCACTTCCAAGTCATAAAGCACTTTAAAACTGGTTTTTCATATTATTGTAATATTTGTAATAAACCACAAAGAAAAGATTAATACATAGAGGGGGGGGTTGACAAGACCCCCCTTTTTAGTGTATTATAGATAACAAGTTAGGAGGTTTATGTCTCTTATTTCCCAACAAGACCGTCAAATGGTCATTGAGGCACTTGAATTTTATATCCATAGATTAAAAGAAGACAACTGCACAGATGCATCAATCTATGCTTATAACACTCTTCTTCGGTGGATTGAACTAGAATATTTCAAGAATGAAAATTAATTTGTGGTATTGTGCTGATATGAAGCAGTGGCGTTGGACTCTTACAGATGACCATCGTCCTGTAGTCAGGCAAGAGTCAGGTCAACGGGAAAACCTACGGGATGCTATGAATGATGTAGCAAACACTGTAGAATATATGATGGGAAGATTCTAACTTTATTGGGTGATTAGCTCAGCGGTAGAGCATCTCGTTTACACCGAGGCGGTCGGCGGTTCAATCCCGTCATCACCCACTTATAAATACTTTCAAAAAGAAGTATAATGGAATCCTTATATAAACTTCTGAGTGATACGCAAGCATCGCTCTTTTTACTATTTCAGAAAACGTGGGTTTATCACTGGCATGTTGTTGGTGAAGACTTTAAACAGATTCATGATTTGTTTGGTGAACAGTATCTTGCTGTTCAAGAAGAGATTGATCGTATATCAGAACATATGAGATTTTTAGGTGTTAAACCAATTAGTTCTTTTTCAAGAGTGCTAGAGGTTTCTCAAGTTTCTGAAGCAAAAACAAATATTTCTTCAATGGAAATGATTCGTGATTTGCTTGATGATCATAAAAAAATTGTTACTATACTTGATTCTGCCTCAATAGAAGCAGAAAATCAAAGATCAAGAGGAACAGTTAACCTTCTTGATGATTTAAATGAAGCACACGGAAAGTTTATTTGGATGTTAAGGTCATTTACTGAGTAATTTAATACAATGGAAAACTTAAGAATCAGATGCCGTTCCTGTGGCAAGGAATTAGAGGGGCATCAGAATAAAACTGTGACGTGCGGCTGCCCCAATATGGCAACTATTCGTGGTGATAAGATTTCGGCAGTTGACTTATCATCTGTTGTTATGTTAAACTCCTATTACAATAAAGCAAAGTCTGGTGTCCTTACTACTGAAGATATTGCCTGGCAAGAGGCAAGAAGACAACGTAAAGTAAAACGTTTAGATTTTGAAGTCCGTTGAGGACTTTTTGGAAGGTCAAACCGATTGGCGACGGTACCTGTCTTGAAAACAGTTGAGGTGTTAAAGCCCTTGGGAGTTCGACTCTCCCACCTTCCGTTTACAAATATGACAAAATTTAAGATTGTCTTAATCACTTTCTTGAAACCAACACATAGTTGACAAAGTAAAAGTACTCACTAGCATAACTAGTAGTAATCAACTTTAACCCTATGGATCAGCACACCTACGATAATTGGGTGAAGATCAAGGCAACATTTGAAGCCTCTGGGAACACAGACAATATGTTCTACAAGAGAGCAGTTGAAATAGTAAAACACAGGAGAGATCCTCTTGCAAAGTTTCTTGGAGATGAGAAATGATGGAGCCTTTTGACGACGATTATTTAACCCGCACGGAAGTAAAGGAGATGATCGATGCTGCTATACGACAGCACAATCGGAATGCTTCCATTATTTCTATGTGTGTTGGTTGGGTGGTTCTTGCTTTATTTGCTGAAGGACTTCTAAGGTTGATAGGTGTTATTCCACCAGTACTACCATGGCTCAACATTACCCTGAAATAATAGGTATTGCTTTTCTATTGGTTTTTGCTGCCACGATGTTTTATCAAGGCACTTGTATTATGCGTGGTCATTGTGGATATTCTTTGAGAGATTATCTCAAACAAGATAGCACCAATATGCGTAAAAGAGTAGAGGAACTATTAAAGGACAAATGATAGTTTTAACGGAAGAAGATTTGCACGAACTACAGGAAAGAGTTCTACAACAAAAAATGGATGAACTCTTCGAAGAACCATCTACTTACGAAGACGATGATTATGGAGTGGCAGGAACTTATTGATTTTCTAACTAAGCAACTTTTAATTTTTGTTGTATTTTTATCTGGAATTGTCATAGGTTATATGTACGGACGTAAAGATGGAGGAGATTTTTAATGAACAGTAATTTAGTTTTTAGCACACTAACTGTTTTTGGTGCGATTATATGCTTCATTGTATGGGGACTTAATAACGCATATCCACAATGACTTATTACAACTTTATTACATATGAGATTCTTGTTTTAATTATGGCAATTGCTGTAATTACTCATATCAAAAAAGATAAAACACACATTGCTTTTAGTATTGCTACGACAGTTTTAACTATCTTTTTATGTACTATTGCATTTTGGTGGATGGTTGATACTGTTGTTTATTTAAAATACGAAATACTGAAGTCACCACTAGTATCATCAGCAGGTTCGACACCAGTATTACCAACATAGGAGATTATATGGAACGATTTAAAGATTTTTCAGACTATGAACTGCAACTTTTAGCAGATGCTATTTGGATGAGACAGAGACGTTTCATCGCAGGAGACAGAAGGTTTAGAGAGTATGGAGTTATTCTGGATGAGATTCGTGAAAGAATAGACTACGTTCCAGGAGTATTTGCATGAAAAAACTCAATGATTTATTTCTATCAGTCACGGTAGCAATCATTGACTTTTTATACCGTGACTTACCTATTGAAAGATTTTGGGTTCTAGAAACAATCGCTAGAGCACCATACTTTGCTTTCGTCAGTGTGTTACATCTCAAAGAGTCATTAGGTCTCCGAGATTTATCACACTATTATTTGATGAAAGAGCACTTCGCACAAACAATCAATGAAACCGAACACCTCATCGAAATGGAGTATCGTGGTGGAGCAGATCGCTGGGTTGATCGCTTTTTCGCTTATCATTTGGTTCTCATCTATTATTGGATTCTGGTGGGTTATTATTTTAATGCTCCCGTTTCTGCTTATCACCTGAATGCTGGCATTGAGTTTCATGCTACAGAGACCTATCTAGACTACTTCTGGGATCATCCAGAGGATACAAAGATCGGAGAGATCGCAGTGGATGAAATGAATCATTATATTGAACTTACAAGAGCAATGGAGATGGTATGAATGATACTCAAAGACTCATTGCTCTCATAGCATTATCAGAACAAACATTCGAGAAAAACTATTATGCTTGGTATCGCATTATCTTTCGTCGCAATCCCTTTCGTTTTATCAACACTTTACTTCGGGACAAAAGAAGGATATTATGACTCCAAAGATTATAAGGGAAATGGAACCGCACACTAAACAGAGGTATCATTTTGCTGCCTCTGCATTTGTAAGAATGTGGGGACATAGTTCATTACACGATCACAAAATTGTAGACTTCTGTGTCGAATGGGCATATCGAAAAGAAAATGCACCATTGGATAATACAATTCTTGATCAATATTTTTACTATGAGTTTAAAACTTGGAGAGGATACTGATGGGGCATTTTTCTAGATGGGTATTAGAAAATCCTGTTACTCTTGGTATTATGAGTTATGCTTTGATTGTAGTACCTATTATGGGTATCTGGGCAATTCATAAATACAACTGGCAACACTGGGCACCATTTGACAGGGGACACAAGAAGTAGTATAATATTCGTACACCAACGGAATGTAGCTCAGTTTGGTAGAGCGCCGTCTTTGGGAGGCGGATGCCGTAGGTTCGAATCCTATCATTCCGATTGCCAGTTACTTCACTGGCACACTTGACACAAAAGTCTCAACACCTTATAATACATAGGTCAACACTCAAAACAATGTCTCTGATTCAAAAGTTCAAAAAAGATGTTAGCACTCTTCAATCTGCTGCTAACGGGGAAATCTACCTTGATGTAAAGAATCCGAAACTTTATAAAAAGGTCCGTCGTTTCTACGAAAACGAAGGAGTAGTATTTTCTGGTGACCCCCTTGACGACTACGAAATGCTTATGGAGTATGTCGCCAGTGATCTTGAAGCAGTCGAAGTATGATGAAAGTTGTAAGAAAACCAACCGTTCTTATGGAACGTTTTCCCTATCGTTATGTTCAGGTTGGTACTTTAGAAATCAACGGCAAACCCGATTGTCGTATTCAAAAAGTAGATTCCTATACTGGTAGGTATCGTGATATGTATCTCTGTGATAATGAGATGCAATTAATGACTGCTATGGAAGACTTTGATTATACTTGTTGGTTAGATCCAGATCGAGTTCCTTGTTATGTAAAAGATGATGATTTTGAAGACATGGAGAGTCTTTAAAAACCCTGGTCGGGAGCAAACCCCTTATGTCTAAAACAAGTGTCCTGAGGTATCTTGGGAACTTCCTCCTTTTACTTGGTTATCAAGTTATGTTGTGGGGAGATTTTAAAAGTGGTTTGATAATAAAGTTTGTTGGAGGACTATTCGGCATTCCTTTTGCTATCAAACTCAAACTTTGGGACGTGCTATTTCTAATAGCATTCTTTGGTATTACCGAGATATCAAAGTTAACCCAACTTTTCTTGGTTTCTTAAAACCAAGTGGTGGAGTCAAATATGACCCTATTTGAGTTTACTGCCTCTCTCAAGGGCAGTTGGTGCGGATGGGACTCTCTCCCGCCTGGTTTCTTGCCTCCAGTCAAAGGGCAAGTGGCGAGCCTGAGCATGTGAAGGTGGGTTGCATAAACCCACCTTTTTTAGTATAATACATAATATAGAGTTTATGATTTTATGAGTCAATATACAAAAAGAGCACTTGTACTTGGTGCTGGTGGTTTTATTGGTAGTCATATGGTCCGCAGATTACGTTCCGAAGGATATTGGGTTCGTGGTGTAGATCTTAAAAACCCAGAGTATTCCGTCACAGAAGCAGATGAATTTATTTGTGGTGATTTAACAGATCAAACCTTTGTAGATAAGATTGTTGAATTTAAAGGATATGGAAACAACTATTTTAAATCTATACCTTTTAAATATATCGGTGTCTTTGATGAGATCTATCAGTTTGCGGCTGATATGGGAGGTGCTGGGTATATCTTTACTGGAGATCATGATGCAGATGTTATGAACAACTCCGCATCAATCAACTTGAATGTTCTTCGTTCAGTGAAAAATATAAATGATAAGTGTGGCAAAAATATAACCAAAATTTTCTACTCTTCATCTGCTTGTATGTATCCAGAGCACATTCAAATGGATCCAGAAAATCCTGGATTGAAAGAAAATGATGCCTATCCTGCAGGACCTGATAGTGAATATGGTTGGGAAAAACTTTTCTCTGAACGACTATATTTTGCTTACTATCGCAATTATGGTATTCCAGTTAGAATTGCTCGTTATCATAATATTTTTGGTCCAGAAGGAACTTGGAAAGGTGGTAAAGAAAAATCACCTGCTGCAATGTGCCGTAAGGTGGCAGAACTTCCCTCAGAGGGTGGAATTGTTGAGGTGTGGGGTGATGGAAAGCAAACACGTTCATTCCTTTATATTGATGAGTGTATTGAAGCAACTCGTCGATTGATGGATTCCAACTTCACTGGTCCTGTGAATATTGGATCAGAAGAGATGGTAACTATCAATCAACTTGTGGATATTGCTGCTAAAGTTGCTGGCAAGAAAGTTGAAAAGAATCATGTTCCTGGTCCACTTGGAGTCCGTGGTCGTAACTCAAATAATGATTTGATTCGTGAAAAACTTGGTTGGGATTATTCTCAATCTCTTGAAGAAGGAATTAGCAAGACTTACAATTGGATTAACTCTCAAATTAATTAATAATAAAATGGCAAAACTACAAAATGCAATCAATCTTCAATCTACCTTTGAAGATTTCAAAATTCAAAATTATGTCGAAACTGGAACTGGAGGAATCTTAGATTCTTACGGTCAGAATTCTTTACTTCAAGTTTCTCGTCTTAAGATAGAAAATTTAAAAATGCATTCTATTGAAATTCTAGATAGAATTTATAATGAAGCAGTAACTTATTTCAAAGATAACACTAATGTTTTAATGCATCATGGTAATAGTCATGATGAATTGCCAAAAGTGCTTGATGAACTAGATGAAAAACCGACCTTATTCTTCTTAGATGCTCATTTTCCAGATTCTTATCGTGATGCTTATAATCGTGAAGTTATAAAAGATGATCCAGACTATATTAAAATACCTTTAGAAGGTGAGTTGAGAATCATCTGTCAAAAAAGAGATGTAAGTAATGATATTATTGTTATCGATGATATTAGAATTTATCAAGAAGGACCATATGAAAATGGTAATTTTGAAAACAAAGCACTTCACGGTGGAGATAGTTTAGATTTTGTCTATGAACTTTTAGATGAAACGCATGTCATCGTTGAGTCATATCTTCAAGAAGGATATTTGATTTGCTTCCCAATTAGTGTTGATCAGGATAAACTTCGCAATTATATTGTTGGAGCATAATGAGGTTACATAATTGTAAATATGTAGTTGCTTCTGGAACTACGGGTCGATTTGCTGGGTGTGATTTATTAGCACATCCAGAAGTTAATGAATTGTATTGTCTTTGGAATTGTGGGTTTTACTCCAATCAATTTCAAGTCTTCAATTCTCTACTTATTCTTATGCGTCATGGTATTGTTCCTGATAGAATAGATTATTCTTTGGGGTTCAGGCATTTTAAGAAAGATCCAAATCTAGACATCTATCCTCATTTTCATAAAATAAATGCAGATCAATCTTTAGATCTTTTTAAACAAATAGATCTTCCCGACTCTAATAAATATCAACCCGAGATATATGATTTTGAAACTTATACCAAAATTATAAACAGGTTTTTTAATCCTAATGATGTTGTTAGTGAAAGAATAAAATTTTTAGAAAATAAATATCAGATCGATCCATCAAAAACAATATCTGTTTCTTATAGAGGAACAGATAAAGGAACAGAACTTACTTTAGCTTCTCCCGAAGCATATCTTTCTGTTGTTAAAAATATTTTAAATGAAAATCCAGATTTTAAAGTATTACTGCAGACAGATCAAACTCAAGTAATTCAATATTTTCATTCTGTATTAGGAGATAAATTAGTATTTTTTGAAGAGACTCCATCAACAACTTCAAATACTGTTATCTGGCAAATAATAGAAAACAATGGTGGAGACTCTATAGATTGGCAACAATGGTGTGATGCCGCATTTAGAGTAGTATCTAAATGTAAATATCTTGTCAATCATACTGGCAATGTTGCAATGTTTACTAATCTTTATAGAGGAAATCTTGAAAACGTTTATCAATTTAATGAACATGGAGTTTTAACATGAATACTATAGATTCCGAAATAGCAAAAATAGAATCACTTTCTCCCCTACAATGGACACATGAATACTTTATTAATACCTTAACTCATGTAAAGAATGATGGTTTGTGGTTAGAATTTGGAGTTTGTTCTGGAACTACAATTAATATTATTTCATCACAAACTTCAAATATAGTTTATGGTTTTGATAGTTTTTTAGGATTACCTGAAGATTGGGGCAATCATCAACCAAAGGGTATGTATAGTACAAATGGAAATCTTCCAACTGTTCGTGACAATGTGGAATTGGTAGTTGGGTTATTTCAAGATACTCTAGAAGAATTTTTAGAAAATCATTCTGAACCAGTTGCTTATTTGCATTTGGATGCCGACTTGTATTCTTCTACAAAATATGTTTTAGATAAACTTGAAAATCAAATTGTATCTGGAACGGTGATTTCTTTTGATGAGATTTATAATTATCCAGAATTTCGAGATCATGAGATTAAAGCGTGGTTAGAATATTGCGAAAGAACAAAAACTTCATATGAATGGATTACAAGAACTGTTCATGAACAATCTACGTGCATAGTAAAATGAAAAAAATTCCTGATCTAGTTTTTCATCACCATACTTCTCTAGGTGATCATTTTATTTGTAATGCAATTGTTCACATTTATGCCGAGCAACTGTGCGAAAGACTTCATCTTCCATGTCATAAAAGATACTATGAAACGATAAGTTGTCTCTACCAAGACTTTGAGAATATAATTGTTCATCCTTTTAATGATGATTGGGCAACTTTAGAACAAGAAATGTTTCCATGGGCCAAAGAAAAAGAGTGGCCAGTAACTAGAATTGGGTTTGAAAATGTTTATTATAGAAAATTGCAAAGAGTAAATAGTCCAGCAGAATTTTTTGCAGTTAATTTTGATAGACAATTTTATGAACAAGCAAATATTCTTTTTAAAGAAAGATATGAAAAATTTATTCTTCCAAAAGAGATACCTGGAGTTGATGAAGTTTATGATAAGTTGACAGAATCTGAAAAAGACTATATTATTGTGCATAGGAATTCCAGTGCAGAGGAAGATTATCCAATTGATCTTTGGAACTGGAGAAGAAACCAAATAGGTTCCGTTCCAGATATAAAAGTAATCGATATCAAAGTTGGTCAAACAACTAATATGTTGTCTTATATGAAATTAATTGAGAACGCAAAAGAAATACATTGTGTTAATAGTAGTTTCTTCTGTTTAGTTGATAGTGTTTGTATGAAGATTAAACCAAAACTCTTTTATCATGATATTCGTATGAACAATATCACTCAAACAAATTGCTGGACAACTGGTGGTAACCGTTGGTCAGTTGTTGATTACCCTTTTAAAAAATGAAAAAGATTGCAGCTGTAACTTGGTGTACTGATGACTATGCAGTGTATCTAAAACCAGAAAAATTAAAAAAATCAATTAACTATTTCCATCCAGAGATTGACTTTTATATTGTTGACTCTGAACAAACTGAAAAAATTAAAAAAGAAAATTCTTGGTTGTTATCAGAAAAAGTTAAGTATCAAGATTGGATAAAAGTAATTACTTGTCTTCCTTATGTCGAAGATTATGACATGATTATTTTACTAGATGCTGATTGTGTCTGTATTGGAAGTCTTGACAAAGTTATTGAATCTGATAAAGAACTTATTGGTGTTAGAAACAATAATTTTTTTGGTAAAGCAGGAGCATCTCAACCATGTGTCGTTCCCTTTTATGAACCATATGGAAATGGTGGGATGATTGGTGGTTCTGATTTTGTTAATGCTGGATTTGTTGCTTCTAATGACAAACAGTTTTGGTACGAATGGTTAGAATTCAATAAGTTTATTGCAGAACAAAGTGATTGTAGAACTTTTACATTTAAACCATGGCCATTAATTCGTAATGAGCAAGATACTTGGAATCATATTTTTCATGCTAAAGATAAGTATACTAGTGAAATTATTGATAGGGAGGGATCAGGCGTTACTTATGGTATAGTTAATACTTGGGGACAAACTGATCATTGTGAAAGTTGGAAAACTTTGTATGTAAAAGACGATCAAATTTTTATTGATCATCCCATTACTGGTCAACCATTAAGAACTAGTATTCTTCATGGTGCTGGTGTTGGAACTATGGAGACTATTAAACCAGTTGGTGATCAGTATCAGTGGATTTATAGTATAGTTTCTGAAGAAGTTTCTGACCATATTCGTTCTATCGTGGGAGATTAAAATGTTCGGTCAAAATGAAAGTGTAAAAATTGATTTAGTTCATGCATATGCGATTGGTGGATTAGTTGCAGCTCATAAACCACAAAATATTTTAGAACTTGGAATTGGTGGTGGAAGAGTCACGGATCAAATTTTAAATTCAATCGAGTTTAATCAAAATAATCCTAAGTATACTCTTGTTGATAATTGGTATGACTTTGGATTTTCCATGCCAAATGAGGTAAAGGAAAAGTATTCTGATAAAATTAATATAGTAACTTCTGATGAAAAGGATTTTGTTTTTTCTACAGAAGATAAGTATGATTTTATAATGTCTGATGCAGATCATCACCATACTAATGAATGGTTTGAATATGTTTATGAAAATTTACTTCTACCAGAAGGCATATTAATTTATCATGATGTGAATATTTTTCCAGAAATCGAAGGAAGTTTTCCAAACTTAGTTGAGATTTTGGAAAAGTGTCAAGAGAAAAGCATTCATCATAAACTTTTTAATAAATCTACTTTGCCTGGTGAAAGATGCCATAGGGGTTTATTGGTTATTTTTAAACACTGATATGAATATTTTTGTAAACGGAACCTTTGATATTCTACATCGAGGTCATTTAGAACTTTTAAATTATGCAAAAAGTTTAGGAGATTTTTTGTTGGTTGGAATTGATACTGATGAAAGAGTCAAAGAAAAGAAGGGACCAACAAGACCAATATATAATCAAGAAGAAAGAAAATTTTTTTTAGAAAATTTAAAAGCAGTTGATCAAGTAAAGTTTTTTTCAACTGACAATGAATTGGAATCTATGATAGAATCTTTTAAACCTGATATAATGATTGTAGGCTCCGATTGGAGAGGAAAACCTGTTATAGGATCACACTATGCAACAAAACTTATGTTCTTTGATAGAATAGGTGATTATGCCACAACAAAAACAATTCAAAGTATTATTGATAGGGGATAGTTGTATAGACGAATATGTCTATGGAGTATGTGAACGATTAAACCCAGAAGCACCAGTTCCAATTCTTAAGTTTCATAGAAAAGAAATACGACAGGGCATGGCTTGGAACGTGAGAGAAAATCTCATGTCTTTTGGTATAGAAGTTTATATGCTTACTAATCAGGAGAAGATTATAAAGACTAGGTACATTGATGAAAAGTATAATCATCAGATTTTAAGAGTTGATACTGAAGGTGTGATTAAACCAATGGAGTATGATCTACCTCAAGATCATTTTGATGCAATCGTAATATCCGATTATGATAAAGGATTTATTACAAAAGAAAAGTTATTTCAGATTGTTTTTAATTCAAAATGCCCAGTATTTGTTGATAGTAAAAAAACTGATTTACCAGAATCAAATTGTTATATCAAAATTAATGAAGATGAATCAAAACGTCTTCAAAGTAAACATACTAATTTGATCATTACAAAAGGATCAAATGGCGCAGAATATGAAGGAGTTAATTATCCAGGAAAAAAAGTAAACGTATTTGATGTTGTCGGGGCAGGGGATACATTTCTTTCAGCACTAGTTTACTTTTTTCTTAAGTATGGTAGAATAGAAGAAGCAATACCTTATGCAAATAAAGCAGCATCAATTGCTGTTCAAAACTTTGGAACTCATGTGCTAACTAAACAAGATGTTTATGAAATATGTAATTGATATTGACGGCACAATCTGTGATAAACCAGAATGTCGAGAAGATTGTGACTATGAAACTAGTATTCCAAAATCGGATCGAATTGCTAAAATAAATAAATTGTATGATGAAGGACACCAAATCATTTATCTTACTGCTAGAGGTATGGGTAGGTATGGTAATCGTGCTGACTTAGCACAAAAAACTTTTTATGAACTTACAAAAAATCAATTAGATAGTTGGGGTTGTAAGTATCATAAGTTAGTTTTAGGTAAACCCTCTGGTGATTATTACATTGACGACAAAGGGATGAATGCTAATGAATTCTTCGGAGATTAAGTTTGTCCCCAAAGGATGGGGATTTGAAAAATGGATTGTAAACTGTGAAGAATACTGTGGAAAACTTCTTTATTTTGTAAAGGGGGGAAGGTGTTCTTGGCATTATCATAAACTCAAAGATGAAACTTTTTACATACAGTCAGGAAAGATTCATTTAAAATACTATCACGAAGATGATATTGCACTTGCCCATGACATTATATTAACACCTGGGGATAAATTCCATATTTACCGTGGGTTAAGACATCAAATGATTGCATTGGAAGATACTGAACTCTTTGAGTTTTCAACACAGCATTTTGATGAAGATAGCTATCGATTAATTAAAGGTGATTAAACATGACATTTAAAGTTAAACTTATCGAAGGAATGCATAGAGGTTTTCTTTCAAATTATCTGACAATACTTACAAGTTTTAGGACCTTAGAAAAAAGAGGTATAGATCTTGAAAAGGTATGTGTATCTCCATCAATGTTTATGTTATATGGAAATCCAAATAACTGGTTTGATGAACTAAAAGTTTCTGATGATGCCGATAGAACTTTTAATACTCAAGATGGATGGGATTGTGATTATCCATGGGCTTCATTTAGAGATTTTGATTTAGATAAGTATCGAAAGTATATTCCTTATAATGAAAGGATGCAGAAAAAAATAAATGATATACCTGTAGAAAAATATAAAAACGCACTAGGTGTCCATTATCGGGGTACTGATGGTGTAGGACATACAGAATTTGTTGATGTTAAAAAGTATTTGAAAACAACAGAGGAAGAATTTTCTTCTGGTGGATATGATTGTATATTTTTAGCAACAGACCAGACAAATATAATTGATGAATTTGAAAATTATTTTTCAAATATTAAAGTTTATTATTATGACCATCAACGTACTATGAGTTCTGCTGGTCTTCATTATTCGATTCAGGCTCAACCCAATAGTCCAGAAAGAGTTCTTGCTGGAGATGAAGTTTTGATTGATGCAACCACATTATCAATGTGTAAAACTATCATTGGTAAATCTTCTAATATTACAAACTATGCAAGAATCTTGAACCCATTTCTTGAAATTCTATATCAAGATCTGCACAGTAGTAATGATCATGGGGATCATTTAGATTTTAATGTCAGAGGATATTTGGAAAGATTTCCTCAAATTCGTACAAAAGATATTCAACCTTTTATTTTTAATTGGAGAAATCAATTTAAAAAAACCTGTGCAACTGAGGATGCATTGAGAAAAATATTTGATGATGTTACTGTCATCAATAGTGATGAAGAAAATACAAGACCAGGTTGGATTGATATTGGAGATGATGCTTATTTTGGTGGACAATTTAATAAAGCACTGGAGTTATTCAGATCCGATAAAAAAGTATTCTTCCACGTACAAGGTGATGCGACATATGATAATTGGGAATCTTTAGTAAATGATGCTAAAAAATATTATAACTTATACGAATGGGGTGTATATGCTCCAAATGTAGAAAATGTGTGGTATACTCCAGAAAATACTGATATTAATGGTATTGAGTCTGAAGATCAAAATATTAAGATGGTAGCATGTACGGATGAAACTGTTTGGTTTATTCATTCGGACATTATAAAAGAATTTTATAATAGAAAACTATTGCAATACATGACTCCAGATAAATTAAAGTATGGTTGGGGTTGGGATTTTGTTATGAATGCCATTTCATTCTTAATGACAAGACCTGTAATAAGAGATTACAATCATACTGCTAAGCATCCTCTAGGTACTTTCTATAGCAAAAATTCTGCATCTGAAGAAATGTCTAATCTCTGGAATAGTCTTCCAAAAGATATTCAAGAATGTATTAGTTATATTAAAGGTGATAGAGAAAAACTTATTAAATATTTTGAATAATGGAAATCTTAGATAAAAACAAATCAGTATATAAATTAAAAGGTCTTCCACCAATTTATTGGTTAAATTTAGATGGTGATACCCATCGCCGTGAGTATATGGAAACTCAATTTGCTTATTGGCAAATTGAAAATCATACTCGAATTTCTGGATTTGATGGAAGAACTGATGATGTGTGTGAGCACCTAAGTGGTCGTGCCCCTGATAATATGTCTCAGAATGAAATTGGCTGCTGTATGTCTCATCTAAAAGCAATCAAACATTTTTATGAAAATACAAATGACGATTATGCTCTTATTTTTGAAGATGATATTGTTTTAGATCTTGCAAAGTTTTGGAATTTTACTTGGAAAGATTTTATTGCCAAACTTCCACATGATTGGGATTGTGTACAATTAACAACTATTTGTACAGGTGATATTCATGTCGTTTTACACCATTATTTTATCAATGATTTTTCAGCAGCTGCATATCTTATTACAAGGCATCATGCAGCAAAGATTATAAAGAATCATATTCGCAAAGAAAAATTTAAACTTGATAATAATGTAAAACCAAGAGCCGTATCTGAGGATACTATCTTTGGATCAGGTAAAACATATTCGATTCCTATTTTTCTATATCGTCTTGATTTAGGTTCTGCAATACACCCAGAACATATTGATATTTTTCATCGAGGAAGTCATGACGCACTATTGAATTTTTGGCAAAATCGTGGTGCAGAAATGAGTATTTCTGATTTGATGAATTATGATCCGTATTTAAATCGGATATCTAAATCTAGTAAAGATAAAAATGAATCAGAAGAGTCAGTTCAAGAGGTAGAAGAGTAAGCATTTATACTCAAGTTATGATATCCGAACAAAGGGGTGCTTGACACCTCTTTATTTTTCCTATATAATTGTGTAACAATTCTTAACGAATGTACAATGACTGTAACAACGAATGAGCATGGGCAGCAAAATATGTTTGCCAAAGAACCCACAATGTATTATGAAAATTATGGGATGCTCACCCCCAATGAAGTAAAGGAGAGAACCAATGGACGCTGGGCAATGGTCGGCATTGTTGCTGGTGCTATTTCTTATGCACTCACTGGCAAACTCTTCTTCGGCATCTTCTGACAATTGATTGACAATGACTTCAATTATCTTTACAATTACTAGTGTTGCCTTTTTCGTTTTACTGGCACACTCCGTAAATCAATTATCAGAAACTTATTAAGTTATGTCTTACAATGTTACTCTCCGTTCTCCTGACGGATCTGAAACCACTATTCAGTGTGAAAGTGATCAGTATATCCTTGAAGCAGCAGAAGAATCAGGTGTTGACCTTCCTTCTTCTTGTAAGGCAGGTGCTTGCTCTGCCTGTGCTGGTAAACTGATTAGTGGTACTGTAGATAATGAAGAACAGTCTTTTCTTGATGATGACCAAATTGCTGATGGTTGGGTACTCACCTGTGTTGCCTACCCTACTAGCGATTGTGTGATCCTCACTGAGCAGGAAGAAAACCTGTGAGAAGTGCTGACTGGTTGGGACAACTTTCTATTGCCCTTCAAAAATTAGAATGGACTGGTGAAGATGAAATCTGCGTTGAGATTGGTGGTGTAGCAGTCACGGGAACTGCTACTCACCCAGACGCAAATGCTAAGTGGGCGAAACCATTTGGAACCGTATCTTATCAGAACGACGCTTTTATTGTTATCAAGAATAAAACCAGAAGTCCTATGGTCTTCTCCCAACCCAATCCTGAACTCAAACAACAACACCCCTATCAAGGAGAAAAACAATGAACGAAAAAGCAGAACGTATTAATGGTTGGGCAGCAATGATCGGTATTGTTGCCGCAATGGGCTCTTATGCCTTTACTGGACAAATCATTCCTGGCGTATGGTGATGGAGGTAAATATGCGTAAAGAAGGATATCAAGTTCCCCAGGTAGAATTCATATTCCGTGAAGATGGACAATTTATTACTCGCACATCTTCCAATCTCTTTGATAATAAGCGTGTGGTTATTTTCAGTCTACCTGGTGCATTCACTCCTACTTGCAGTGCTTATCAACTCCCTGGATTTGAAGAAAAGTACGAGGAGTTTACTGCTCTTGGTATTGATGCTATTTACTGTTTATCTGTTAATGATGGGTTTGTTATGAATGCCTGGGCACAAGACCAGAACATTGAGAAAGTTCAACTCATTCCAGACGGAAATGCATACTTCACTCGCTCTATGGGATATCTGGTCAATAAGTCTAACCTTGGTTTCGGTGCTCGCTCTTGGCGTTATGCTGCGGTCGTGGATAATGGAATCATCGAGAAACTCTTCGTGGAAGACGGTATGCGTGACAATGCGGACACCGACCCATATGAAGTATCGACACCTGAGAATGTATTGAATTATCTTCGTTCTTCTGTGTTGGAACTCGAACTTGTTTGAAACAATAAGATATAAATTAAAACTCTGCTCTAAATATTGAGCAGAGTTTTTTAGTATATGCCCAGAGGATACCTGACCAAAGATATTATTAAGTCTGAGGTTCTTAAGATAAAAAGAGATTTGAACAATGAATGGATGGATAAGTCTGGGCACGATCCAAAGTGGTTAGCACACCAGTATCTCAACAAAGTCCTGGATAAATTGGAAGAATACAGGGCTTGACGTGGACGGGAAACCGTAGTATGATAAATAGGTAAACAAATGTTACGGAACTTAAACATTCTGTAATATTGTCAAACACCCGCTAACCGAGACCTATGGGTGTATAAGAACGTCTCTCATATCCCCGCTAAGGGTGCGGGGAGCATAGTATCTCCACCATTTCCCTGATGGTCTTACTAACTGCTTAAAAAAATGGCTGCTTCTATTGCACAACAACGACAACTGAATACTTGGGATCAATTCTGCAACTGGGTCACCAGCACCGACAACCGCCTCTATGTGGGTTGGTTCGGCGTTCTGATGATTCCTTGTCTGCTTGCCGCAACAATCTGCTTCATCGTTGCGTTCATCGCTGCTCCTCCTGTGGACATCGATGGTATCCGTGAACCCGTTGCTGGTTCACTCATGTACGGAAACAACATCATCTCTGGTGCTGTGATTCCGTCGTCCAATGCTATTGGACTTCACTTCTACCCCATCTGGGAAGCTGCTTCCCTAGATGAGTGGCTTTACAACGGTGGACCTTTCCAACTGGTAGTCTTCCACTTCCTCATTGGCATCTATGCTTACATGGGTCGTGAGTGGGAACTTTCCTACCGTTTGGGTATGCGTCCTTGGATCTGTGTTGCTTATAGCGCACCTGTTGCTGCTGCGAGCGCAGTGTTCCTGGTGTATCCTTTTGGTCAAGGTTCTTTCTCTGATGCGATGCCTCTGGGTATCTCTGGTACATTCAACTACATGCTTGTGTTCCAGGCAGAGCACAACATCCTGATGCACCCCTTCCACATGCTTGGAGTTGCTGGTGTGTTTGGTGGTTCTCTGTTCTCTGCTATGCATGGTTCTCTAGTTACTTCCTCACTGGTTCGTGAAACCACTGAGAATGAGTCACAGAACTATGGGTACAAGTTTGGTCAAGAAGAAGAGACCTATAACATTGTTGCTGCTCATGGATACTTTGGTCGTCTGATCTTCCAGTATGCATCGTTCAACAACTCTCGTTCACTTCACTTCTTCCTTGCTGCATGGCCTGTAGTTGGCATCTGGTTCACTGCTCTTGGTGTTAGCACCATGGCATTTAACCTGAATGGTTTTAACTTCAACCAGTCTATCGTTGATAGTCAGGGTAAAGTTATTAACACCTGGGCTGATGTTCTTAACCGTGCTGGTCTGGGCATGGAGGTGATGCATGAAAGGAATGCTCACAATTTTCCTCTTGACCTTGCTGCTGCCGAAGCAACTCCTGTTGCTCTGACTGCACCTTCTATCGGTTGATAAAAACTCAATAGTTTTTTGAGAGATCCGCAAGGGTCTCTTTTTTGTGCTATAATGTATAAATACTTATGTAGTAGACACAGTAGCAGTAAGAATGAAACATAAACATCATATTGTTCCAAGACATATGGGTGGAACTGACGACCCTTCTAATCTTATTGAACTAACTGTGGAAGAACACGCAGAGGCACACAGAGAGTTGTGGGAACAATATGGTAATATCAAAGATTATTGTGCTTGGAAAGGTTTAGAAGGAACTATTGGTAAAGAAGAAATTGTAAGATTGCTGATGGACCCAACTGGAAGAGTTCATACAGAAGAGACCAAACAAAAGATGAGTGAAGCACATAAAGGTAAATCAAAGCACACAGAAGAAAGTAAAGAGAAGTTGAGACAGTTTAGAACTGGTATGAAGTTGAGTGAGGAACATAAAAGAAAAATAGGTGAGGCAGGTTTAGGTAATAAAAGATGTCTTGGATACAAGCATACAGAAGAAACCAAAGAAAAGGTTAGTAAATCACTCATAGGTAATAAGAGGTGGTCTTCAAATCCAAATGTTAGTGAAGAAGAAAGAAAGAGGAGGAGTGAAGCATCAAAAGAAAGGTGGAGAAAGTATAGAGAGGCAAAAGGTCTTGACCCAGATAAACCGATTGACCCAAGATACATTAAGTAAAAGTCCCTATTGACCTTTTATGTAAAGTATTGTAAACTAAATATGAGAAATACATAGGAGGTTATGACTTCTTCTACACTTTCAATTCCAAACCAACAAAAAGGTTGGTTTGACCTTTTAGATGATTGGTTGAAAAGGGATAGGTTTGTGTTCGTTGGTTGGAGTGGTTTGCTCTTATTTCCAACAGCATATCTTGCTCTTGGTGGTTGGTTGACTGGAACTACATTTGTTACAAGTTTTTATACACACGGATTAGCAAGTTCTTATCTTGAAGGTTGTAATTTTTTGACCGCAGCATTAAGCACCCCTGCAGATTCTATGGGTCATTCCCTACTTCTTCTATGGGGTCCAGAAGCTCAGGGAGATTTCGTCAGGTGGGTCCAACTTGGGGGACTCTGGCCTTTTGTGGCACTACACGGGGCTTTCAGCCTGATTGGTTTCATGTTGCGTCAGTTTGAGATTGCCCGTCTTGTAGGCATCCGTCCTTACAACGCAATCGCATTCTCTGGTCCTATCGCAGTATTTGTATCTGTGTTCCTGATGTATCCACTGGGACAATCCAGTTGGTTCTTTGCACCTTCCTTTGGTGTTGCTGCTATCTTCAGGTTCCTGTTGTTCCTTCAGGGTTTCCACAACTGGACTCTCAACCCCTTCCATATGATGGGAGTTGCTGGTATACTAGGAGGAGCACTACTCTGTGCCATTCACGGAGCAACTGTAGAGAATACACTTTATGAAGATAGTGACCAATCAAACACGTTCAAAGCATTTGAACCAACTCAAGAGGAAGAGACCTATTCTATGGTCACTGCTAACCGATATTGGTCGCAGATCTTTGGCATTGCTTTTAGCAATAAGCGTTGGCTTCATTTCTTTATGCTCTTTGTTCCCGTCATGGGTCTCTGGACCAGTTCTATTGGGATCATTGGTCTCGCACTCAATCTTCGTGCTTATGATTTCGTATCCCAGGAAGTGAGAGCAGCAGAGGATCCTGAGTTTGAAACCTTCTATACTAAGAACATTCTACTCAATGAAGGACTCCGTGCTTGGATGGCACCTGTTGACCAACCTCATGAGAACTTTGTGTTCCCAGAGGAAGTCTTGCCCCGTGGCAATGCACTCTAATCTAAATAAGGGAGTTCTCGGAACTCCTTTTTTTATGTTCTTAATGCTCTTCTCATTCATAGCATTTGGAATTTTTATGTTTATAGTATCAGTACTACAAGATCTATGATCACTTCTGAAACACCTTATAAGTTAGCAGAAATAATTCGTGATACTTGGCCTAACCTTTACAGACCTGCCAAAGTATCGTACAATAAAGAAAAGAAACAAGACAATGAGAAAGTATAATGAAGAGTATTTTTCAGTTCTTGATAAGAGAACTGGAAAGAAACTATTAGATTGTGGAGCAGAAGAAGATGCTCTGTATATGGTTTCGATGGACCCACAGAACCGCACTTATACTCGCAATAAGTTTTTGATGGGTCAGGTGGTGGATATTGAAACTCCCAAAGCACTTCCTACTAATGAGATTGTGGTGAATATGGATGGTGGAGTTGGTGGGTCTTGGAGAGTCGAAGAACCAGAAAAACTTCCTCAGATCAAACTACCAGACAGGCAAGCAGAACCTGTGAGAGTATGAATCACCGCAAACATAAACAAGTAAAAAATTTGAAAAACAAAGTGTATACGCCAGAAGGATATATTAAAGATCCACCAGATGCTGTGTGTCCTCATTGTGGTCAAAAAAATAAACCTTGTTCTTATGTCAATAGTCTAAGTCGTGCCTGGGCAAGAGGTGCTTGTGCCAAGATAAATAATTATAAGTCGCAGTAATTTATGGGACCTCTACACTCTCCAAAAGAATACTTGTTTAATTTATACGCAACAAGTTCTGGAGAGGCAAAACGAATGTGGAGGCAAAAGATAAAAGAAAGTTGGAATCATCAATGTGCTTATTGTGGGTCAGAAGAGAACCTTACGATTGACCACATTGTTCCACAGTCTAAAGGTGGAATGGATAATACAAAAAACGTAGTCTGTTGCTGCCATGACTGCAACCAGTCAAAGGGACATGAGCATTGGAAACTATGGTATGTTCAACAAGATTTTTATAGTGAAGAGAGGTTTGATAAAATAGAAGAATGGATGAAACCAGATCCTCCTACTAATTTATTTGCATATCGTCCTAGAAGAAATAATGCCAGTTGAGTATTTAATAAATACTTGTAAAAGACGAACCATAGGGGATAGTGAACCTAATTGGATAGTCTAAGACATGCAGTATATACTGCAAAAAGGTAAATACCGTCTTACGATAAATGGCAACTCCAATTAGACTAAAAAGGTCTGCTGTACCTGGTAAGAGACCTGTAGTAAATGATTTACAGTTAGGTGAATTAGCTTTTAACTTTTATGATGGTTACCTATGGGGGAAGAGAGACACTGGTGGTGTCGCAATAGGTACAACCATTGCCCTGTTAACACCTTGGACAGAGAACTTTGGTGCAGGGTCGATTTATTATTTGAATTCGGTTGGTATAGGAACAACATTATCTTTAGCACCACTACATGTTTCTGGGGGCGCTATTTTTAGTGGAAATAACAGCTCTGAACTTGTAAGAATTACTCAAACTGGATCGGGTCCAGCATTGGTAGTTGAAGATAGCTTAAATCCTGATATAACACCATTTGTTGTAACTTCTGCTGGAAAAGTTGGGATCGGTCTTACTCAAGGTGAAATTGGAGCATATGCTCTTGAAGTTGATGGTGGTAATATAAGATTTGTAACAGGTGGACAAGGTGATTTAGTTTTTTCGCATCAAAATTTAGTTTCTAATATTAATGCTGCTGATAATATTCAACTTGGATTAGGTGCTAATAATCAAAACGCAATAAGAATTAATCTCAATAATGATGTTGGCATAGGTACAACAACCCCAACGTCAAAACTTCATGTTGTTGGTAATACCTTTGTAACTGGTATATCTACTTTTGGTGATTTAAAAGTAAATCGTAATGCCGCAATCGATGGGCACTCAAATTTTGTAGGGGTAGTAACATTTGCCGAAACTATTTTTGCAGAAAAGGGTGCATTTATTGATAATATTTTAATTGGTGTTGGGGATATTAATAAAATTTACACCAACACTGGGGATTTAATCCTAGATTCGGATAATAATCTTGTTAACATTGATTCATCATTAATTGTTTCTGGCATAGCAACTTTTAGTCAACTTTTAGATGCAAATAATGGTGTCACAATTGATAATGTTCAAATAGGAATTAGTGGTGATAATGAAATTGATACTACTGTCGGAAATCTAACTATTGATTCTGCAGATGGTACTATACTCATTGACGATAGATTAATTGTTTCTGGTATTTCTACTTTTAATACGAATGCTAAGTTCATTGGTAACGTAGAAGTAAATGAAAATATAATCTCAACTGGAGTAGTAACATCCTTCGACAGATTTTCTACTGGTAATTTTGGTACAGGAATTAATATTACTCAAAATACAATCAGTGGTCCTTCTGAAATTACTATTGATCCTGCTGGTGTTGGTGATAATACTGGATCAGTTAGAATCAAAGGAGATCTATTCGTTGATGGTGTTCAGACTGTTATCAATTCAACAACAGTAGAAATTGCAGATTTCATCGTTGGTATTGCTTCAACGGCAACAACAGATGTACTTGCCGATGGTGCTGGAATTAAAATTGGTCCTAATAATACATTAACATATGATCATGCTAATACGGCATTAAAGTCTAGTGAAAACTTTAATCTTGCTGTTGGAAAGGTTTATGAGATTGATGGTACTGAGGTTTTAAGTTCAACTCTTCTAACCGTAGCAAATATTAACTCTAGTGGTTTAACGACAACCAATAACCTGAATGTAACTGGTGTTGGTACTATTGCAACACTTAATAGTACTACTACCAATATTACAAATGCTAATATTGTTACTGGTATTGTAACCAACTTAACCACCTCTGGTATTGGTACTATTGCTACAGCATCAATTGATCTAGCATATGTTAAGACTGGTATTACAACTAACTTAATAACCACTGGTATTGCCAGCATTACTTCTGGTATTGTAACTAATCTAACTGTATCTGGTGTTGCTACATTCCAAAGCAATATAAGATTGGGAGATAATGATCAAATAATTTTAGGTGATGATGATGATTTAAAAATTTATCATGATGGAACTGATAGTTGGATTTATGAACAAGGACCTGGAACTTTAAATCTTAGATCTAATGGTGGAAATATTAGTTTAATTCTTAATAGTCAACCAATGGTTGTTGCTACTGAGAATGGATCTGTACAACTTTATCATGGCAGTAGCACAAAATTTGAAACTACAGGTGCTGGGGCAACTGTTTATGGAATATTAAACACATCCCAACTGAATGTAATAGGAATATCTACGTTCACAACTATTAATACTAACATTGGTAATATTGTAACTGGTGTTGTAACCAACTTAACCACAAGTGGCATTGGCACTATCACAAATCTTAATGCCACAACAGGTAACATCGTTACTGGAATCGTAACTAATTTACGCACAAGTGGCATTGGTACTATCACGACTCTTAATGCCACCACTGGTAACATTGTAACTGGTGTCGTAACAACTTTATCAGGTACTACTGCTACTTATACGACCGGTAATTTTGACACTGCTAATGTAACTAACGCTATTGTAGATATTGGTGTTATTACAACTCTTTCTGGTGTAGGAGCAACTTATATTACAGGTAATTTTACAACTGTTAATACTAATATCGGTAATGTCGTTACTGGAATCGTAACTAATTTACGCACAAGTGGCATTGGTACTATCACGACTCTTAATGCCACAACAGGTAACATTGTAACTGGTGTTGTAACTACTTTATCTGGTACCACTGCTACCTACACTGATGCATCAATTAATACTGCAAATATTAGAACTGGTATTGTTACTAATTTTATTGTATCTGGTATTGCTACCGTATCTACCGCATCAATTGATCTAGCATATGTTAAGACTGGTATTGTAACCAACTTAACCACAAGTGGCATTGGCACTATCACAACTCTTAATGCCATCACTGGTAATATTGTTACTGGTTTAGTAACAACTCTTTCTGGAACCACGGCAACTTATACGACCGGTAACTTCGGAACTGCTAATGCTACCACTGGTAATATTGTAACTGGTGTCGTAACAACTTTATCAGGTACTACTGCTACTTATACGACCGGTAATTTTGTAACTGCTAATACTAATATTGGTAACATTGTTACTGGTGTTGTTACCAACTTAATCACCAGTGGCATTGGTACTATCACGACTCTTAATGCCACCACTGGTAATATTGTAACTGGTGTCGTAACAACTTTATCAGGTACTACTGCTACTTATACGACCGGTAATTTTACAACTGCTAATGCCACCACTGGTAACATTGTCACTGGTGTCGTAACCAACTTAATCACAAGTGGTATTGGTACTATCACCACTCTTAATGCTACCACTGGTAATATTGTTACTGGTTTAGTAACAACTCTTTCTGGTACAACAGCAACTTATACGACTGGTAATTTTGTAACTGCTAATACTAATATTGGTAACATTGTTACTGGTGTTGTTACCAACTTAATCACCAGTGGCATTGGTACTATCACGACTCTTAATGCCACCACTGGTAACATTGTTACTGGTGTTGTTACCAACTTAATCACCAGTGGCATTGGTACTATCACGACTCTTAATGCCACCACTGGTAACATTGTTACTGGTGTAGTCACAACTCTAAGTGGTACAAATTTAAATTATACTGGAATAAGCACTCTTGGTATTACTTCAACAACTAATTTAACGGCACAACAACTTCAAGTCACTGGTGGTGCTTATGTTTCTGGTAATCTTGGAGTTGGAACCACAAATCCAACATCAAAATTAGATGTAGTTGGTAATATTAAATTAACTGGTCAAATTCAAGGCCCTTCAGAACTTATTATTGATCCGGCAGCAGTTGGAGATAATACTGGTGCCGTAAGAATTAAAGGAGATCTATTCGTTGATGGAACACAAACCATCATCAATTCTGCAACAATCGAACTTGCTGATTTTATCGTTGGAATTGCTTCTACAGCAACAACTGATTTATTAGCAGATGGGGCTGGAATTAAAATTGGTCCTGATAATACATTAACATATGATCATGCTAATACTGCTTTAAAGTCTAGTGAGAACTTTAATCTTGCTGTTGGTAAATCTTATGAGATTAATGGCACTGAAGTTTTAAGTTCGACTCTATTAACAGTAGCAAATATCAGTGCTTCTGGAATTGGTACCATTACAAATATCAATGTTACGAATGGCAACATTGTAACAGGTATTGTTACCAACTTAATCACAAATGGCATTGGTACTATCACGACTCTTAATGCTACAACAGGTAACATCGTTACTGGAATCGTAACAACTTTATCAGGTACTACTGCTACCTATACTAATGCTTCAATTGATAGAGCAAATATTAGGACTGGAATTGTAACCAACTTAACCACCAGTGGTATTGGTACTATCACGACTCTTAATGCCACCACTGGTAACATTGTCACTGGTGTTGTTACCACACTCAGTGGTACTACTGCTACCTACACCACTGGTAACTTCGGAACTGCTAATGCTACCACAGGTAACATTGTAACAGGTGTTGTTACCACACTTAGTGGTTCTAATGCTACTTATACTACTGGTAACTTTACGACTGCTAATGCTACTACTGGAAACATTGTAACTGGTGTCGTAACAACTCTTTCTGGAACCACGGCAACTTATACGACCGGTAACTTCGGAACTGCTAATGCAACTACTGGTAACATTGTTACTGGTGTCGTAACAACTCTTTCTGGAACCACGGCAACTTACACTACAGGTAACTTTACAACTGCTAATACCAATATCGGTAACATTGTTACTGGTGTTGTTACCAACTTAATCACCAGTGGCATTGGTACTATCACGACTCTTAATGCCACCACTGGTAACATTGTAACTGGTGTCGTAACAACTCTTTCTGGAACCACGGCAACTTACACTACAGGTAACTTTACAACTGCTAATGCCACCACTGGTAACATTGTCACTGGTGTCGTAACAACCTTAAGTGGCACCAATGCAACTTACACCACTGGTAACTTTACAACTGCTAATGCTACTACTGGTAACATTGTTACTGGTTTGGTCACAACCTTAAGTGGCACCAATGCAACTTACACCACTGGTAACTTTACAACTGCTAATGCGACAACTGGTAATATCGTTACGGGTGTCGTTACAACTCTTTCCGGTACAACAGCAACTTATACGACTGGTAATTTTGGGACTGCTAATGCTACCACAGGTAACATTGTAACAGGTGTTGTTACCACACTTAGTGGTTCTAATGCTACTTATACTACTGGTAACTTTACGACTGCTAATGCTACTACTGGAAACATTGTAACTGGTGTTGTTACCACAATCTCTGGTACTGACTTAACTTACACCAATGCAAATGTTTCTGGTATAATAACTGCACCAACTCATGATACAACTTCAACCAGAACAGGATCAGCAACTGCAACAACAACTACAACATCACAAACATCTATTCATACTATTTCAAGAAACCAGTATCGTTCTGTCGAATACCTTGTTCAGGCAGTTGAAGGAACTAATTTCCATACTACAAAGATACTTGTAGTTCATGATAGTACAAATGCATATTTGACTGAATATGGAACTGTCTATAATAATGGAACTGTTGCTAGTTATGATGTGGATATTTCTGGTGCAAATATAAGGTTACTGGCAACCCCTGCAAGTTCTTCTTCAACAACATTTAAGATTAGTTTTACTTCTATCGTAGTTTGATAAATAGATAAAAAGAACCATAGGGGATAGTGAACCTTGGCAGAACAGAACTTTAGGGTAAAGCGCGGGCTAGAAGTAGGTGTAGGTGGTACAGTTTTAATTGCAACACCGTTAGGAAATGTTGGTGTAGGGATAACAAATCCATTAGGTACATTTCAAGTAGGTGCCGCAATTACAATGTATGGTGCTAGTGGAATCATTAGTGCTACTAGATTTGATGGAAGTATAAATGCACCAGGTAAGACATATTATGTTGCGACAAATGGAAGTGATGGTAATACTGGAAATAATTTAAACGAACCATATGCCACACTTAAACATGCTCTGAGTGTTGCAACGTCTGGTGATACGATTTTTGTTCAGTCAGGTACATTCACTGAAATTTTTCCACTAACAGTTCCAGTTGGTGTAACTATTAGAGGTGTTGGTCTTCGTGGTACATTCATTCAACCAACAGAAGGAACAAAGCAGAATGATGGATTCTTGCTTAATGGTGAAACGACAGTTGAAGATTTAAGTATTGGTAATTTTTATGAACCTGGTTATGGTTTTAGATTCGCAAACAACAGTAAGACCACAACTCGTTCACCATACATTCAGAGAGTAACAGTATTAAACAGAGGATCAGTCACTTCCTCTACAGATCCATATGGATTTGATACTCCACATTCGCCACCATCTACTTACAAAGCAGGTCGTGGTGCATTAATTGATGGTAGTGTCGTTACTACAGACACACTTGAACCAGCAATGTTGTTCAATGAGTGTACATTTATCACTCCTAACAACACTGCACTAGAGATGACCAACGGTGCAAGAACCGAATGGGTCAACTGTTTCTCTTATCTTGCTGATAAAGGAATTCATGCATATGATGGAACTGTTGGTGTAGCAAGTACTGGTTATGTAAGAATTAAAACTTCTGGAATTATTACCGGTGGTTCTGGATATCCAACCACGAATGACGAACTTTATTACCTTGAAGCAAACTATAGGTCTGGTACTTATTCTCAAGTAGGAACTGCACTTACAATCACCAGAGTCGGCCATGGTTTGACTGTTGGAGATAGAGTTTTTGCTGACTTTACTTCTGGTACGGCAACAGATGGATTCTATCGTGTTACTGGATACGTTGGAGTTAATACATTCTCTGTTACCATGGCAGGTTCTGCAACCACCAGTGGTAATATATCTTACAAAGAAGCACTTGGATTTGGTACGGTTAGGAGTTATACCTCAGCAACTGGTCTTTCTTCAATTACTGGTAAGGGTGAGGGACTATTTGAACTCCCAACATCGAGACTTGGCAAGACTGTAACTGCTTATGGTGATGCCCAGTTATCGACACTGCAGAAAAAGATTGGAACTGCATCTTTATATCTTGATGGTACAGGAGACTATGCGAGATGTGAAGGTGGATCAGACTTTGCATTCTCTGGAAACTTTACAGCAGAAACATGGATTTATCCAACAAGTGTAACTGGAAGTCGTTATCTTTTCTCATTAGGAACCGAAACAACTGGTAGATATCACCTTTCATTGGAAAGTGGAGTTGTAACTGGTAATTTCTTTGGCAGTGCTTCTACAACGTTTGGTGGTTCGATTTCGATCAATACCTGGACACACATTGCATTAGTTCGTTCTGGATCAACAATTACTGCTTATGTTAATGGAACTGCACTTGGTACGACAGAAACAAATTCTTCATCCATTGGTAACACTGGACAACTGACAATTGGTGCTGATAGTTCTTCATCCAATGTTTTTGTTGGTTATATTGATGAAGTTAGAATTTCAAATACTGCAAGATATACTGGAACTTTCACTCCATCAACAACTCAATTTAATTCTGATGGTAGTGATAAACTTCTTCTCCATCTTGATGGTGCATCTGCCAGTACTTCTTTTATTGATAGTTCAATTCCAGCACAAGACATTCGTTGGGTTCGTTCTGGTGTAGGAATTGCAACGGCAACTAAAATTACATTAGCAGACTATCAGCAGTTTGGTGCTGAAATGAGATCTATCGGATCTGCTGTAGTCTTTGGTAATACTGGTATTAGTGCTGATGGACCAGGTGTTGGTCTCCGATTGTTTGCATTTAACTTCGGACACATTGGATCAGGAAAAGATTTTAGTCAAGACATATCTTTAGTCAATCAAGCAGATGAGGTTGTAACTTCTAATAATGCAAATGTTTATTTTGTTTCTATTGACCAGTCTGGAGACTTTAGAGTTGGTGAGGCATTTTATGTCAATCAGGAAGCAGGTACTGTAAACTTTGGTGGACAGAACTTTACACTTAATAGTCTTTCTGATCTAAATGTTACGGACGGGACAAATACAAATACTTTAACACCAACTTATCTGACAGTTGGTAATATTCAGATATCTGGAAATGAGATCACATCAACTTCTGGTGATATCAATATCAATCCATCGGGAAATTCCGAAACTAATATTGATGGTAACCTAAATGTCAGTGGTATTCTGACAGCATCTGTTCTTCAAACCAGTGCCTTACAAATAGGAGATTCTTCTATTGCAATTGATGATACTGGTTCTAATGGAACAATCAGATTCAATACTGATAATATAGAAGCATTTAGAATTAATAATTCTCAAAATATTGGTATAGGAACCACAAATCCAACTGCAAGGCTTGATGTATTTGGTGATTCTAGATTTACTGGTATTATAACTGCTTTAAAATTTGATGGTCAATTAAATTCTGGTATTGCTACAATCTCAACTGGTATTGTCACCAATCTAATAACTTCGGGTATTGGCACTATCAATACTGCTTCGGTTGATTTAGCATACGTTAAGTCTGGTATTGTTACTAACCTAACAACCACTGGTATTGGTACTATCAATACTGCATCAGTTGATCTTGGTTATGTTAAGACTGGTATTGTAACCAACTTAACAACAACTGGAATTGCTACGATTGCAATAGCATCAGTTGATCTTGCTTACGTTAAGACTGGTATTGTAACCAACTTAACAACAACTGGAATTGCTACGATTGCAATAGCATCAGTTGATCTTGCTTATGTTAAGTCTGGTATTGTCACTAACTTAACGACCACTGGCATTGCAACTATTAATACTGCTTCGGTTGACTTAGCATACGTTAAGTCTGGTATCGTAACCAATTTAACCACAACTGGTATTGGTACTATCAATACTGCTTCGGTTGACTTAGCATACGTTAAGTCTGGTATCGTAACCAATTTAACCACAACTGGTATTGGTACTATCAATACTGCATCAGTTGATCTTGCTTATGTTAACACAGGTATCGTAACCAACCTTTCCACTAGTGGAATTGCTACTATTGCTACTGCATCAGTTGACTTAGCATACGTTAAGTCTGGTATTATAACCAACTTAACTGCAAGTGGTATTGCAACTATTAATACTGCTTCAGTTGACTTAGCATACGTTAATTCTGGTATCGTAACTAATCTGACTACAACTGGTATTGGTACGATAACCACTCTTAATGCAACCACTGGTAATATTGTTACTGGGGTTATAACTGATTTAAGTGGTTCTACCGCAACTTATACGACTGGTAATATTGTAACTGGTATTGTAACCAATCTAATAACTTCGGGTATTGGTACAATTGCTACTGCTTCAGTTGATCTTGGTTATGTTAAGACTGGTATTGTAACCAATCTGACTACAACTGGTATTGCTTCGATTGCAACTGGTGTTGTCACCAATCTAATAACTTCGGGTATTGGCACTATCAATACGGCATCAATTGACTTAGCATACATTAAGTCTGGTATTGTAACCAATCTGACTACAACTGGTATTGGTACAATTGCTACTGCTTCAGTTGATCTTGGTTATGTTAAGACTGGCATTATAACCAACTTAACTACATCTGGTATTGCTACGATTGCAACTCTCAATGCTACAACTGGTAATATTGTTACTGGTTTAGTTACCACTATTTCTGGTACAACAGCAACTTATACGACTGGAAATATTGATACTCTTAATGCCACTACTGGTAATATTGTTACTGGATTAGTTACTACTATTTCTGGTACTACTTTAAATTATAGTGGTGTTGGTACTATCACAACTTTAAATAGTACTAATTTTATTTCTGGCATTGCTACAGCAACCACAAGACTTTCTACTGGTGCTTCTGGAGTTGGTATTAATATTACTCAGAATACTATTAGTGGTCCTTCTGAAGTTATTATTGATCCCGCTGGTGTTGGTGATAACACTGGATCAGTAAGAATTAAAGGTGACTTATATGTTGATGGCACTACAACACAAATCAATTCCACTTCTTTAGAAATTGCTGATTTTATTGTTGGTATTGCCTCAACTGCTACTACTGATTTATTAGCAGATGGTGCTGGTATTAAAATTGGACCAAATAATACCTTATTATATGATCATGCCAATACAGCATTAAAGTCAAGTGAGAATTTTAATCTTGCTTCTGGTAAAGTTTATGAGATTGATGGTACTAATGTTCTTTCATCTACTACTCTTGGAAGTGGTGTTGTTAATTCTTCACTGACTTCGGTTGGAACATTAGGACAACTGAATGTTTCTGGTGTTGCCACATTCCAGAGTGATGTAAAACTTGGTGATAATAATAATCTGTATTTTGGTGATGGAAATGATTTAAGAATTGTTCATGATGGATCAAATAGTTATATTACAGATCAAGGGACTGGAAATTTAGCTATTCTTGGTGATAATGAGGTATGGATTGGAAATACTGCTGCTTCAGAGTATAAAGCAAGATTTATTACTAACGGAGCAGTGGAACTTTATTATGATGCCTCCAAGAAGTTTGAAACCACAGGATATGGTGCTACTGTCTTTGGAACCTTACAGTCACCACAACTAAATGTAACTGGTATTGTTACAGCAACAGGCGGTATTCGTGTAGGTGCTGCTGGATCTATTGGTATTGGAACCACAAATCCAACTGCACCAATTACAATTTTCTCAACAGATATTCCACAATTAAAACTAAATGTTAGTGCTGACGGCATTAGATCTGAGGACCTGAGAACAAATAATACCAATACTTTTAATATAATTAACAAATTAAATATCACTCCTTGGCCTTCAAATACTTATTCATTGCTGGATCTAGGAGTTGTAGATTCAAATGACTCATATACTGGTGGAATAAGGATTCATGCAGATGGAAATGTCGGTGGATCGAATAGAACTGCTATTGTTTTAGGTGCTTTTTATACTGGGCTTAGTGAGTTAAATGCTATAACTATTCGTGGAACAGGATTAGTCGGCATTGGATCTGCAGATCCAACATCAAAACTTGATGTTGGTGGCAATGTTAAAATTGTTGGTATCGTAACCGCATCATCTTTTGTTAAGTCTGGTGGTACCTCATCTCAGTTCTTAAAGGCAGATGGTTCAGTTGATTCTAGCACTTATCTGACTTCTTATACTGAGACTGACACACTCAATAGTGTTACAACTAGAGGTAATGTTACCAGTAATGGTATTTCAGTAGGTTTAGTAACTGTAACTCAACTTGTCATTGGTACAGGTGTAACTCTTACTTCTGGTGGTTTAAGAATAAACTCTGGTATCGTAACGGCATCTCAATTCGTAAGATCTGGTGGTACCTCATCTCAGTTCTTAAAGGCAGATGGTTCAGTTGATTCTAGCACTTATCTGACTTCTTATACCGAAACTGATACTCTAGATTCTGTAACCACAAGAGGAAGAACAACTTCTAACGGTATTTCGGTTGGAGTTCTAACTGCAACATCACTTATTAAGTCTGGTGGTACCTCATCTCAGTTCTTAAAGGCAGATGGTTCAGTTGATTCTAGCACTTATCTGACTTCTTATACCGAAACTGATACTCTAGATTCTGTAACCACAAGAGGAAGAACAACTTCTAACGGTATTTCGGTTGGAGTTCTAACTGCAACATCACTTATTAAGTCTGGTGGTACCTCATCTCAGTTCTTAAAGGCAGATGGTTCAGTTGACTCTTCAACATATTCAGGACAAATTGAAGTAAGAGAAGAAGGAACTCAAATTGGTACTGCCGCAACAACATTTAATTTTGTTGGTGCTGGAGTTACTGCTACTTATAATGCAGGTATTACAACTATCACTATTTCTGGTGGTGGAGGAGGTAGTGGTGCTCCTGGTGGATCTGATACTCAGGTTCAATTCAATGATGGTGGTTCAACTCTAGGTGGTGATTCTGGACTTACTTATAATAAGACAACTGATACCTTATCAGTTACTGGTGGTGTTAATGTCGGTACTGGAGTTACGATTCTGCCTAGTGGAATCAGAATAAACACTGGTATTGTAACGGCACAATCATTTGTCGGTGATGGTTCTGGACTTACTGGAGTTGGTTTTGCCCTAACAGTCGGAACAAGAACTGCGGGAGTAAACAATAATGATGCAGTATCAAATGTTAAAGCAATTAGATTTGCTAAGACACCATTCAGCGTAACTGATCTTGGTAGTGGAGAGGTATTGATTCAGTCTGAATCAACCTTTAACCCATGGTATGTTAATGGGCAAGGAACACTAAAGGCAACTGGTGAAGAGCCAATTGAATTTATTGCTGGACCTGGCATTGCAATTACGACAAAAGAAGTTGCATCTGCTGGTATTGGAACCACCTTCTCTAAGGCAATTACATTTAATTCGGTGCCTTCTGGTTCTGATACTCAAATTCAATTTAATGATGGTGGATCAACCTTCGGTGGTGACTCTGGACTTACTTATAATAAGACAACTGATATTTTAAGTGTCACTGGTGGGGTTAATGTTGGTACTGGAGTTACTATTCTCCCTAGTGGTTTAAGAACGAATACTGGTATCGTAACGGCATCATCTTTCGTTAAGTCTGGTGGTACTTCATCACAGTTCTTAAAGGCAGATGGTTCTGTTGACTCTAGTGCCTATATAACTTCTTATGCCGAAACTGATACTTTAGATAGTGTAACGACTAGAGGAAGAACCACTACTAATGGTATTTCTGTTGGTCTTTTAACGGCAACATCAATTGTTAAGTCTGGTGGTACCTCATCTCAGTTCTTAAAGGCAGATGGTTCTGTTGACTCTAGTACCTATCTGACTACGACTGGTAATGGAATAAACCTAACAGGTATTGTTACTAGTATTGTTGCTGGAACTAATGTAACCATTTCTGGTTCTACTGGTCAAGTTACAATTAATGCTGGAGGTGGTGGTTCAAATATTGCTGTTCAGGATGAAGGTAGTCAAGTTGGCACCGCAGCAACAGTTCTTAATTTTGTTGGTGCTGGAGTTACTGCAACCTACAATGCTGGGATTACAACTATTACTATTTCTGGTGGAGGTGGTGGAGGATCCACTAACCCTGGTGGTTCTGATACTCAGGTTCAGTTTAACGATGGTGGATCAACTTTTGGTGGCGATAGTGGATTAACTTATAATAAGACCACTGATACTTTAAGTGTCACTGGTGGAGTTAATGTTGGTACTGGAGTTACAATTTTACCTAGTGGAATCAGAATAAACACTGGTATTGTAACGGCATCTCAATTCGTAAGATCTGGTGGTACCTCATCACAGTTCTTAAAGGCAGATGGTTCAGTTGATTCTAGCACTTATCTGACTTCTTATACCGAAACTGATACTTTAGATAGTGTAACGACTAGAGGAAGAACCACTACTAATGGTATTTCTGTTGGAATTATAACAGCAGCAAATCAGATAAAAATTCAAAGTTCTGATTCAAATCCAGGAAGAATTGATCTATTCTGTGAAATTGGAAATGCTCATTATACCAGACTTCAAGCTGCACCTCATAATCAATATGGTGGCAATGCCGTTGTTGTTCTTCCTGCAATAAATGGAGACATGGTTATTGGCAATACTTCTGTTGCTATCGATGAAAATATTAATACGACAGGAATTATTACAGCAAATTCTTTTGTCAAACCTGGATCCACATCATCAGAATTCTTGAAGGGAGATGGTTCTACTGATGCTAACACTTATCTAACTACAACTGGTAATGGAGTAAATCTAACAGGTATTGTTACCAGTATTGTTGCTGGTACTAATGTCACCATCTCTGGTTCTACTGGTAAAGTAACTATTAATGCTAGTGGAGGTGGTGGTTCTTCTCTTACGGTTCAAGAAGAAGGATCTAATGTAGGCACTGCTGCGACAACACTTAACTTTGTCGGTTCTGGTGTCACTGCCACTTATTCTGGTGGAACTGCTACGATTACTATTTCTGGTGGTGGAGGCGGGGGTGGAGGAACACCTGGTGGTTCTGATACTCAAATTCAATTTAACGATGGTGGATCCACCTTCGGTGGTGATAGTGGATTAACTTATAATAAGACAACTGATACCTTGACTGTTGCTGGTGGCATTATTGTAACTGGTGTCGTAACTGCAACAGACTTTAACTCAAGTTCTGATGCTGCATTAAAGAATAATGTACGCACGATTGAAGATCCACTTGCAAAAGTGATGTCAATTCGTGGTGTTAATTTTGAATGGAAAGAAAATGGTCAGTCTTCTGCTGGTGTACTTGCACAAGAGATTGAAAAAATTATGCCAGAACTAGTTAGAAATTCAACAGATAATATCAAGTCTGTTAACTATAATGGTTTGATTGGTCTTCTCATTGAGGTTGTCAAAGAACAGCAAAATCAAATAAATGAATTGAAGTCAAAACTATCATAAATAATAATAACATACCCAGTGGAAACACGACGACGGTAACGTAAATGGCAATTAAGATATCAGGATCAACTATTATTGATGATAGTAGAAATATTATCAATGCAAGTACTCTTACTGTTGGATCTGGTGCCACTATTTCATCTAGTGGAATTCGTATTAATACTGGAATTATAACCGCACAATCATTTGTTGGGGATGGTTCTGGTCTTACTGGAGTTACTGCAACAGGATCTGGCGTTGTTGTTCAAGAAGAAGGTGCTAATGTAGGAACAGCAACAACTATTAATTTTGTTGGTGCAGGTGCCACTGCAGTATTCTCTAATGGTGTTGCCACTATTACGATCTCTGGTGGTGAAGGTGGTGGTGGTGGTGGTTCTAGTGTGGGTACAGGAATTACACTTGGGACACCCACTGACACTTCTTTTGCCGATGGTCTATTATCTTTTACTCCAACCACTACAGTTACTGATGCTATTGATGAAGTTAATGAGATTTTAAATAAACTTGCACCATCAAAACCAGCTAATTTATCAACTTTAACTCTTTCTCTTGCATCATCTTATTCTGCAACACAAACAAGCACCGGAACAGTAAGAACTATTGTTACTAACAGTGCATCTCCTGCGACAAATACTACTTCTAATTTTTATGATGCTGATTCTGGAACTCTAACAGCATTTATTGATAATGTTGGTGTAGGAACAACTGCATTGACAACTGCAACTAATACCGGAACTTTCGGTTCTTTAAATGTTGTTTCAGAATCAGATCCTTATTCTGGTCAAGCTGGAAAAGAAGGATTCTGGAAACAAATGACCGCAAGAATAGTTCCAGCTTCTTCATTGTCTGTTGGTATTCATACATATAACCTTACGCATAGTGGAACTGGAAGCACCCCAAATTTGACATTTTATGTGGATGATCCAGTAGCCACAACTGTTACTGGAATTAGTACAACTTATCCAAATACGACCTCACACTATATTAGTGGTGTTCCAACAGTGAGTTTTGGATCAACATTTTCTGTCAATTTTACTGTTAACAATGCAATAAAAAGTTTTTATAATACCACCAGAATCGCAGAAGTTAGTGCATCCACAATTTTAAGTACAAGTGCAACAAGAGTTCTCACTGGAACTCAAACCCCCAGTGCAGCAGTAACTGTTTCAGATTTGCCACTTACTGTTGGAAGTAACAAGTATTCAGAAACAAATACTATAACAATAACGAGTTATAACTCACAAGGATCCTCAGGAACAGCGACACATTCACTTAGAGTAAGAGTTGATACATTATCTGCCACTAACGAAAATAGTAGAAAACCCTCTGGAACAGGTCAGTATCCAACAACTGGATATACTTCTACTTATGATTCTAATGCTGATTTAAAAACAACATATACTAATGAACTTCAGTTTCTAAATGGAAAATTCCAATGGCCTAGTGGTACTTATACCAATAATCTTCCAGTAGTGGGACCAGACTATGCTACTGGTATGGGCGCTGGTGATCGGTGGGTAACGTTTAATCCACAATCTGTTACCGCATGTAGTAGTTTTGATTTAACTTTTACTGGTTCTTCTAACTTTGGTAGTAGTGCACTTATGAGTGGTATTAAAATCTATGCAAAAATTGAAGGAGTTACTGGGTGGATTGACGGTAATGCAGCATTCTCACCTGGAACAAGTCCATCTGCAGATGGAGCAGCTGCACTGGTAGTTGGTAATAGCACTGCCACTGTGAAAAGAATTACTTTCGGTGCAACTACTAGAACTGGTCAACTATACATACGTATAGGTCTTCCAGCTTCAAGTAATAAAACTTTTAATAATATAACAATTAGTAACGTATCTTAATACTGAGTAAATAAATGGCATTAACAGACGCACAAAAAACTAGTTTTGTATATAAAAAGGCAGTTGCACAGGTAGCAGAAACTGCTTTACCTAGAGATTTCTTTAATGAAAGTATTAGTGCGAGAGATATTGTTTTACCTTCTCAAGTGTGGCAACAAGCAGATCAAATTCCAGCAACTGCTCCTGCCTTGGCTAATGGTGCTACAAGCGGGGTCATTAGATTTTTTGAAAAAAGAACTATGACCGCGGTATCTGGTGCCGCTAGTGCATACTACTTATCCGATTTAGTAGATTGTATTCCTTATGGATTTGATGCTACTTATAATCCAAAGTTATATCAAAGTAATGGAACTACAGAAATTCCTTTTGGAACAAATGATTGGATTTTAAATTATTCTGGAGGAACAGTATTTTTCTATGCTGGTAACCCAGCTAATGTTAGTGCAGCACAATTACCAAGAGTTTCTTTTTATAAGTATGTTGGTACAAAGGGTGTTGGTTCTGGCAGTGGAGTTGGAATTGGGTCTAGTGGCAGCATTAATACCACTGGAATTATAACTGCACAATCATTTGTTGGGGATGGTTCTGGTCTTACTGGAATTACAGCTGTTGGATCTGGTGTTGTTGTTCAAGAAGAAGGATCTACTGTAGGGACCGCGGCAACAATTAACTTTGTCGGTGCAGGGGCGACGGCAACATTCTCTAATGGTGTTGCCACTATTGCAATTTCTGGGGCATCTGCTGGTTTAGCATTAACTGTCAGCACACGAATTGCTGGAATTAACTCCAGTGATGCAGTTTCTAATGTAAAGGCAATTAGATTCGCTAAAGCACCTTTTAGTGTAACTGATCTTGGTAATGGTGAAATTTTAATCAATTCAGAATCATCATTTAACCCTATACAAATTAATGGCAATACTGGAGTAACCGCAACTGGTGAAGAACCATTAAACCTTATTGCGGGTACAGGAGTTACAATTACTGCAAATAATTCCTCTACTCCAAAATCAATCACAATTTCTGCCACTGGTGGTGGAGGTTCTTCTGGAGTTAGTATTAGGGATGATACCGCACCACTTGGAATTGCAACTATTATTGATTTTGGTGCCAACTTAAGTGTATCTGCTCCGTCTTCTGGTATTGTTACTGTAACTGGATCTGCTGGAGGTGGTGGTAGTGGAATTGGTACACAGTGGATTACAACTGCCACAGGTGTTACGACAACATCAAATGTTGGTATTGGAACGACAAATGCATTATTTAAAATTGATGTAAATGGAGATGTAAGAGTTCGATCACAAAACAAAATGAGATTTGGTGGAACTGCAGGCACCACGAACTTCTACATACAGTATAACTCAACTGCAAATAGTTTGGACTTTGTAGCAGGATAAGATTATGCCAGTCGTAGGAAGATTAGATCAATACGGTTCAATGCTTGCTGGGGAGTTTGATGAGACCACAGCAAATAATCCAAGTATAACTGGTCTTGGAACTTTTTATGCCTCAGAATTTGCCGAAAATGTTGGTGTTACAACAATTACTGCAAATGTCTTTGCTCCTTATGATATTGTATATGATGACTTTGCTGGGGTCTTGTATGGTCCAGGGCAAGGAACATTTATGAGGCAAAATACTGATATGTCTGTGATTGTTTATAATGAGATTGATGAAATTACTACTATTTAACTAACACATAAATATAAAAAAGGTACTCATTAATCATGGCAAGAAAGGCAATACTGGAAACCGCATATACATTTGTTCCTATCAGTAGAAGAATAACTATTCCTCGTGCTATTCTTCGTGAAAGATTGATTCTGATTACAAATGTCACGACCAATACAGTAATTTATAATTTTTCAGATTCTAATTTGGGGGCAACTGCTTATTCAGTAAACTCATCTAACTATGCACAGGGAGTTACTCAGGATGCGGATAGTAAAGTTGTAACTGGAGCAAGAGATACAACTACGATTGATTTAGTTTATAATACAACATCGATGAGTGCCAATGATAAACTTCAAATTATCGTAGATGAATATGATGAGAAATTTACTCCTTCAGAGACTTTTACGGATCCAGTATCAAAAATGAGGGTATCAACTCCTCAAACATTGATTGATACTGACTTTGAGTATTCTGTGCAACCATCAAAGTGGGAATCCTTGGCACTTGTACAAAATTATCCATCTTTTTATGCAAAGGGGAGTGGTGGAGTAGCACTTGATATTGTTTCAATTGTTGGTAATAATGCCACAAAATCTTTAATGACTGTAACTACTTCTACTAATCATGGATTAGTAGTGGGAGACGTTGTGTCTGTACAAGATTCTTTGAATGAACGTGCAGATGGAACATATTTGATTACTGCTTCAGCTAACGCAACAGAATTTAATTATTATGCAAAAGGTCAAGTAAATGGATCTGTTTTAGATACTGGTTATACTGTAGTTGCAGCTGGTGGTATATTTCCTGGAGCAAGAATTCCACTTGCGGTTTCTGCTTCTGCTATGACTTATAATGGGACTGATATTACAGTCACTACTGCAGCAGCCCATGGTTTATACCCCGGCACACCAATTATGATTTCTGGAGTAACTGCAACAACTAACGCACCAAATGGATCATGGGTTATCAAAACTGTAGAATCACCAACAACATTTGTATTTCCAGTTAATGTTGCTCCAACGGGGTCTCTTGCATCAGGTACAAATTTTGCAAACGCCTTATTATATACTGCACCAGAAGGATATCAACAGCATAGAGCAACAGATGGTGGAGTATTAATAACCACTGGCAATAATGTAACTGGAGTTCAACAAATTCGTCAGACCAGAAGATATTTTCGTTATCAGTCTGGTAAGGCAATGCAATTTTCTACTGGGGCAAAATTTACTCCAACCTATGATATTGCTGCGATATCTGCATCTGGAAATACTATCACATTAACAACTATACAACCACATAATGTTCAAGTCGGAGTTACTGTTTTAATCGAAGGTATTGAATCTTCTAATGGATCTACGGATAGCAATTTATATAATGGAAGTTTTACCGTACAAACCGTCACTGGTGAAAAAACATTTACCTATACCGCATCTGGAGTACCAACAGATACATCTCCTGGTGGAGTAAATGCTTTAGTTACTGTTACTGCATGGAGGGGTGCATCTGTTAGAACTGGTTTATTTGATGAACAGAATGGATTCTTTTTTGAATTTGATGGAGCAACTTTATACGCTTGTAGAAGAGATTCTGTTAAAGAATTATTTGGTCTTCTCACAGTAACTCAAAATAGTGGATCTGTTACAGGAACTAATACAAAATTTAGAGAGCAATTAGTTGTTGGGGAAAAAATTATTATTAAAGGTCAATCTTATGAAATAGCACAAATTACAGATGATGTTACACTTAGAATCAACCCAGCATACATCGGTCCTAATCCATCAAGACCTGTAAAATATTTAAAAACACAAAATTATCGTGTACCACAAAACCAGTGGAACATGGATAAGATGGATGGATCTGGACCAAGTGGGTATAATCTGCAAATTTCCAAGATGCAGATGGCATACATTGATTATACCTGGTATGGAGCTGGTTTTATTCGTTTTGGATTTCGTGCTGTAAATGGGGATATTATTTACTGCCATAAGATGCCAAATAATAACGTAAATACTGCTGCGTATATGCGTTCTGGAAATATTCCTGGTAGATTTGAAGCAATCAATCAAGGACCTTTTAGTAGATTAGTTTCTGGTAGCGGTGCATCTAGAGGATCTGCTTTAAATTCCAATGATACAACATTGTTCATTGACAACGCTTTGAATTGGCCCACAGCTGGATTTGTAATGATTCAGGACTCTACCAATTCTGAACTTGTTCAATATACTGGAATTGGTGCATATAATGCTAGTGTCCGTGGTTACCCACTTACTGGACTAACTAGAAGGACTAGTTATAGTGTTGCTGGTATTTCCACACAAGGTAATTTTAGTTCATCCGCATATACACTTTCTGGAGGAACAGCAAACTATACGTTTACTCCAGATCCTGGTGTGCAATCATCTGCTTCGGGAACAGCACAAGTTAATGTTCAATATTTGCATTGTACATGTGCTCCAGTTGTTAGTCATTGGGGTGTTTCGGTTATTATGGATGGTAGATATGATGATGATAAGGCGATCTTATTCACTGCTGGTATGAATAGATATTTGAGAGTTGATGCTGGTACTACTAAACCACTTCTAGCAATTCGTATCGCACCTTCTGTTGATTTTGGTGTCGGAAAGAATTTTGGTGTTAGAGAAATTGTAAATAGAATGCAATTAACATTATCTGGTATGGGAGTTTATTCTCAAGGACAGTTTCTTATACAGGGAATTTTGAATCCTCAAACCATGACTGGTGGTGATTTAACATTACCTTCAGATTGGCAAACGGTTCCTGTTGGTTCGGGTTCTCTTGCTCAAGTAGTTTATTTCAATGGCACTCAATCGTATGCAGCTACTGCGGTAAATGCCACCGGTGCATTTACCGGTGGAGATAGAATTTTTGGTTTCTATACAGAAAACTCCGGTGGTAGCAACTTTTCGGCAACTTCATTTAACCTAGAAAAAGTTCGTGATCTTGGAACTTCAATTCTTAGTGGTAATGGTGACGTAGGATCAGTAAATCCTGGTTATCCAGTTGGACCAGATATTCTTCTTATTGCGGCCACTAACTTGGAACCTAATGGTAGTAAGAACCTTGCATGTAGAATTTCCTGGACGGAGGCACAGGCATAAAAAATGGCAAAACTTAAATCTGGAACAAGAATTTATGGGTCTGCTACTGTTGATGCAGGACTTACCATAGCATCTATAAATGCTTCTGGAATTATTACTGCTTCTTCTTACAGAGGAGATGGTTCTCAATTAACGGGTATATCTGGCGGTGGCGGTTCTCTCACAGTGCAAGAAGAAGGATCTTCTTTAGGGACTGCTACCGTGCTTAATTTTATAGGATCGGGTGTAACGGCAACTCTTGCTGGAGGTACGGCAAATATTTCTATAAGTGCTACCGGTGGTGGCGGTGGAGGATCTGTTACAATTTCTGATGATACAACCACAAATGCATCTCGTTTCATAGCATTTCAAGATACTACTTCAGGAACTGCCTCTTCTTTATATGTTTCATCAACAAAACTTACATTTAATCCATCAACCGGAAATCTTGTCGCGGCAGGAACTGTAACTGCAAACTCTGATGAAAAATTAAAAACTAATATTGAAACAATTTCAGATGCTCTTGGAAAAGTTTTATCTTTACGTGGTGTTGAATATGATCGTATTGATAATGGGGAGCATCAAATCGGTGTTATTGCACAAGAAGTAGAAAAAGTAATACCAGATATTGTTTATCCTAAAGGACCAGCACCTGACTACGAAGTAAAATCAGTTGCTTATGGTAACCTAGTTGCACTTTTAATCGAAGCTATTAAAGAACAAAATTTAAGAATAGATGAGTTAGAGAAAAAATTGAAGGAGATCTGAAATGGCAGTCGAAATAAAATCAGATCAGATTACGGGAATTACGACAGCAACTTCATCAACTGATGCTGTCTATAAACAATATGTTGATGACAGAGCAACTGTAATTCCTGGGGTAATATCAAATGAAAATGAGTCTTTATTTACAAATGGTAGTGTAGTTTCTTGGGAACCACTTTCTGGTTATGTGGAATATGATGCCGCAGGAACTTACAATTTTACTATACCATCAAATGCGGAACTCGTAACAATTTCGGCTACTGGTGCTGGGGGTGGCGGTGCCAGTGGCAGTTCTAATCCAAGTAATTATAAGATTGGTTCTGTCTGGTCTTTTAGGACTTCTGGTGCGGGCAGTACAATTTGGGAATTTTTGTACATTCAAAATGGTGGAATTTATATGTTTGCTGGGAGTACAAGAATGTTGCGTGTGTCAACAAATGGTATTCAATGGATAGCAAGAACCGTAGGTAATTCTCTTTTAGGTAATGCTGTTGGTCTTGCATCTATACCAACAATTGCACAAAAATATATTATTGGTGGCGTTGGCGGCAATGGAATCCTTTCAAGTTCAACTGACACAATTAATTGGACTGCAAGAACAGTTGGATTAATTTCTACTACTATATTTTCTGCCACAGAATTTGGTACACCATCTCCAAATTTATATGTCATATCTGGTTCTGCTGGTGCTGTTTCTGTCTCTACTGATGCGATTCATTGGAGATCCAGAACTAGTGGTATATCTGGTGCTCAGAATATCCTTAGGATTAGATATTATCCAAGTGAATTTGCAACAGGTCTTATTTTAATAGCAAATCTTGGTCAAGTTGCAACATCTACAGATAGTATTAATTGGACTAATAATATTCTTTCTGGATCACCATCATTGTATGATGTTGCATATGGAAATGGAATATACGTAGTTGTCGGGTCTAATGGGTTACATACTTCAACTAATTCTGTAATATGGTCTCTAAGAACTATTGGAACAGCAGTAGTTCTTAGTGGTGTTGATTTTGGAGAAAATATATTTGCTGCGACTACTGCTGATTCAAGCTATAGTCGAGTGAGAACTTCAACTGATGGTATTGTTTGGTTTCAAAGAGGTATTGTTGGAACCAATAGTAGTGCTGGTAGTATTAGATACTTAAATGGAAGTTTTTTTGCTAATACAGGGCAATTGATTGGTTACTCACCATCATATACATTGATTTCTGGATTTGCTGGCGGAGGTGGAGGAGGTGGAGCAACTGCCACCTGGAAAATTCCAAGTAGTTTTATTCAAACTGATTTAACAGTAACGGTTGGATCTGGTGGCACTGCTGCAACAGATGGTGGTAATACTACAGTTTCTTGGAATGGTGATACTAGTATTTTAACATTAAATGGTGGAAAAGGTGGATCTACCAACGGTGATTTGCTCGGAGGTGCGGGAGGTATTGAACCTTCCGCAAATACTGGTTATTTATATGCAGCCCCAGGAGGTGGAGGAGGACCAGGATTAATACCCATACCAGGAACAACTCTTGGAGAACTATTTAATAATACAGAATGGACTGCCCCATCATCTTTAGATCATTATCAATCAATGTCTACAGGAGGTGGTGGTGGATATGCATCTCCCCCAATTGTGTTACCTCTAAGTTCTACTATTGATGAATTTAGATTTTTTGGTTGTACTGGTGGAGTATCATCTCTTTATGGCAGTAACATTAATACTGCTTCTCGAAATTACACTAATGCTAATTCTCCTATAGTTAATGGTTATCCTGTTTCTTCTGGGGCAAATGGTGGCGGGGCTACTCTTATTGATGCATCTTATTGGATTCTCAGAACAGTTGGACTTCGATCAACCTCAGTAAGTAAAATGAGATATTTAAATGATAATTATTTTATTTGTACACAGAATGGAATGCTACATAGTTCCACTAATGGAATATCGTGGACTCTTTTACCTTTACCACTTTCTAACATAAGCACTAGTAATTTAATCCACGATATTGCTTATGGAAATGGTATATATGTTATATCTGCTGGTACATCCCAAACTGGAATACTAGCATCTACAGATTTAATTACTTGGGAAAGAAGGACAGTTGGTACAGCAGACAGTCGCATTGCAGTTACTATCAAATATGGTAATAATGAATTCATATATGGGGGAGGATCACCGTTTATTTTAAATCACTCTACGGATAGTATACATTGGACTTTTAGAACAACATCTAATTTTGTTGGTTCTCTTAAAGAGATATTATATCATAATTCAAATTATTATGTTATTGGTGCAAATGGAGTATTAATTGTTTCAACAAATACAATACATTGGACACTAAGAACGGTTGGAACACTAAATACTCTCGAAGACATTAATATTGGTAACGGAATTTTTAATATTGGGACCACTGTTGGACAACAACTCTTTAGTTCTACGAATGGAATTGAATGGAGGTTAAGAACCACTACCATTACTTCTGGACCTATTAGATATACTTTTGGAAATATTACTCATTTAATCGGAGGTGGGGGTGGGTTTTTATGTATTTCAACAGATACAATTCATTGGATACGAAGGACGTCTGGAACTGTTAATTCATGTAGTTCTTTGTTATTCTCTCAAGATCTTTTTCTAAGTGCAAATTCAAATGTATTATTAACATCACCAAAAAGGGGACTTGTTGGTGATGGTGGAGATGGAAAACGTGGTTCTGGTGGAGGAGGGGGTGGTTATAATGGTGGTTCTACTCTTTTTGGTATTGGTGGAAAAGGTGGTGATGGATATGTTCGTATCAGTTGGGTATAAGGAGGAAAAGTAAAAAATGACAACAGCAGGATCTAATTTTATTTCTGGAATTACAACTACAATTTTTGATACCTATGATGTTTTAAATAAGCAATATGTTGATGCTAACCTAACGGGTGGAGTAAGTTTACCCACACAAACTGGAAATTCTGGAAAATTTCTTGTTAGCACTGATGGAGTATCAACATCATGGGAAGAACTTTCTGGTACTGCAGAATTTGGATCTCCTGTACCACCACCCGCAGCCGTAGGTTTTCCAAAACCAAAAAATGCAAACTTATTTTATTTTGAACTTTATGGTGCTGGTGGAGGCGGTGGTGCTGGGCAAAATCTAGATGAATCAACTTTTACTTGGTATTTAAGAACAACCACTACATCTGGATCTTCTGCTGACAAATATTCTATTGTGAAAGATGAAAATAATATCCTAACAGCAGCTCTTGGATTTCCTGCGTATGTAGTACAATCAACTGATGGTATTATTTGGAATCGAAGAACACAACTTACTGGTGGAGTTAATCATTCAGTTCGTCATTTAAGATATTTTAATGGTCTTTATTTATTGAGCTCCAAAGCTACATCTCTTCCTTATACTCAAACTTCTACTAATGGAATTGTATGGACACTAAGAACTATTCCAACGTCAGATGGTGCTCTTGAGTTTGCTTTTGGAAATGTTGGTGGAACTAATTATTATCTAGCCCATGTTAGCACTGCAACTACCAGTGGAGTAGCTGTATCAACAAATGCAATTCAATGGACTTTAAGAACTGCAGGTAATCAAAATACTATTAGTAAAACATATTATGCCAATAATACATTTTTCATTGTAGGGAATTCAAAACTCATAAGTGCATCAACAGATACCATACACTGGTCATCTAGAACGGGAGCCATTAGTTTTGGAAATTACTCCGATATTAATTATCTTGAGGGCCCGAATTTATACTTTGCTCTTACTGGAGGTGGAGGTCCCGTTGAGACCGATGTATCTACAGATTCGATTCATTGGACTTTAAGAACCAGTTCTGCTCAATTTTTGAATACTTCTTTTTATAATGGAAAATATATTGGTATCGCAGGTGCGAATGGTGTTATATCTTGTTCAACTGACAGTATTGTTTGGACTAGAAGAACTAGTAGAACAGCTGAGAATATTTCTGATTCTGTAATAGTTAATGGTAATGTATATCTTGCATCTGCGACAACTGTTCTTGTATCTTATGGTTTACTTTCTGGATTGGGTGGTGCTAGTGGTGCATATACTTCTTGGTATGTTCCCGCGGGACTTATAACTTCAGAAAATATATTTGTTCAAGTTGGTGCAGGTGGAACTGGGGCTTCATTTAATACTATTGTTGGTAGTAACGGAGGATCAACAATTGTTTCCTGGACTGGTCCAGGTAATATTAATTGTCAAATTTCTGCGAAAGGGACTGTTCAATCGAATTTCAATTATCCATCTGTTTCTGCGGGTGCTTCTTTAAGTAGTCTACTTGAAGGAAATTTTGTTTTTTTAAACCAATCAGGACTTAGTGCAAGTGTTCAATTTAATAGTCATGGTGTTGGTAATACCGCAACAACCCAATCATTAAGATTTCAACCCACTCCTGGTGGAAATGGTGCTGCAGGTACATCTTTCTCTGGAGGTGCTGGAGGATCTATTAATATGTACGGTATGACAACATCATCATCTGGTGGAACACCTTTGCAAAATAATCCAGATATCATATATGCTTATCCAGGTATTCCTTATGGTCCAGGTGGAGGTGGAGGTGGAGTCTCATATGATACACATACTTGGTCTTGGACTTTAAGAACTTCTGGTTTTGGTTCTAATGATACAATGTTGACTATTAAATATTTTGATTTTAGTAACATTTATTTAGTTGGTGGTAAATATATAGCGTCTTCAACAAACACAATTACTTGGATTTTGAGAACAGTGCCTTCTGCGGCAGTTAAAACAGAAGGTATAACTTTTGGTCAAGGTAAATATGTTGCAGTAGGATCTTTTGTTCCAAGTGCCATTGGTGGATATATACTAACTTCAACAGACACAATTACTTGGACATACAGAACTGGGGCTCTTGGAGCATTAAATAGTATTGATTATAACTCTGCACTCAATACTTTTATTGCCACTGGTCTTTCAGCAACAACAACCTCAACAGATACAATTCATTGGACTCTTAGAACATCTGGTGGTGGTGAATCTTCTGTTATTTCTCTTGGTACTGGTGCATTTACTGATGGTGCTAGATATATGATTGCAGGCGCAAATGGGGGACTACGAGCGTCTACAAATCTTATTCAATGGTCATTAAGAACTATTGGAACTTTTTCTACAGCAATATACACAGTTTATTATACTAATATTATTTCTACTGTAAGCAATACTACTAGTAATCTTTTGTTTATTGGTGGCAATGCCGGTAGAGTTTCGGTTTCCACTAATTCAATTTGGTGGGAACTTAGAACAACTCCTGGATTAACTGGTGATGTTCGTGCAATTTCATATGGAAATTCATTATTTATTATAGGTGATAGTGATGGTAGAATAATCACTTCAACGAATAGTATTGTGTGGACATTGAGGACATCTAATACTTCAACTGGAATTTATGGACTTACATATGGATATAAATTTAATGATGTTGTGTATGCTTCTGATTCTGGAGGAGGTTTTCCCTCTATCGGTCAATTAAAACTTTCAGCAGGAAGAGGTGCTGATGGTATTCGAGGTGGTGGTGGAGGAGGTGGCGCTGCTAATCGAGAGACAGTTGGTATTGGTGGGAAAGGTGGTGATGGATATGTAAAAATTACCTGGTGGTAATAAATATTTTATATGGATAAACATAAATGGCTAGACTAGATTCTAATAAAGTCACAGAAGTATATGTAGTAGATAATCCAGATGATGCTGTCAATAAAGCATATTTGGATAATAACTCTTATCCGAATCCCAGTGGTTCAGAATTGGTTTTATCCGTCACAAATTATGATGGAGAACAATGGATAATAAGAACGATTCCTCCACGTTTTACAGATGTTGCAAATATTGCATCTACCAATGATTATTTTATCACTGGATATTTGCAACAGGATTTGGGTGTATACTCTCTTTCTGGATTATTATTAGCTTCTACTGATGCAATTACTTGGTCTATACGCACCTTACCTTTTCCATCTGATCCAGTCCCAGGATATCCTGGTGTTGACCCCACAATAGTTCAAGGTGTTTACGTCGTTGGAGCTGGTGGTGGAGTATATGTTGCAACTGGTAGATATACCGTTAGTGGTGGAAATTTTGCAGTAACTTCAACAGATACAATTCATTGGACTTTAAGAACTTTACAACCTCCACCTAGTATAAATTACTATTATTATGATTACTCATATCTTAATGGATCTCACCATTTATTTGGACCACTAAATGCGTATGTAACATCTACCAATGGAATTTTTTGGCAATCTAGATCAAGTGCTGCTTTCTCAGCAAATTCTACTATTAGAAGTATTAATTATGTAAATAGCCTTTATATAATGACAACAGAAGAAAATGATATTGGTAATGTTGGTAGAGTTTCAGTTTCCACTAATTCAATTCATTGGGAACTTAGAACTATTCCAACAGATTATATCTATTATGACCAAACGTATGTCGATAATTTATACTTACTTGTCGGTACTATTGGTTCTGTTATAGTATCAACTGACACAATTAATTGGGTAATGAGAACTGGTGGTATACCTAGTTCTAGTAGTTTTGTTGACGTTGTTAGTGCTAACAATCAGGCTTTTGCTCTATCGAGTTTTAATACAACATCTGTACATAGTTCAACAGATACAATTCATTGGGGTTTGAAAACAACTATTAATATAGGAACTTTTACTTATTTTTCTGATTTACATTATTCAAATAGTAAAAACATTCTACTTTTAAATGGTAGTAGTACACCTTTACAAACCGGAAAAATTGTAACTTCTAATATAGCTTCTAAAAAATGGGTTCCTAAAAAAGGAACTACGGAAAGTGCAAGAGGTTCAGTGCTTTATGATATACCTGGTTCATATACATTTAATATTCCACGATCAGCTTCTACTTTGTATATTGAAGCAATGGGTGCAGGAGGTGGTGGTGCATCTGCATCAGTTGGGGCTTCTTTCTTTGGATCTTATGCTGGTGCTGGCGGCGGTTCGGGTGCTTATGAATCTTATATTATAGATCGTGATTTATATGGATTGGATTGGTTAAATCTAACTGTTGGATCTGGTGGTGTGGGTGGCAATAATCGAGGTGTATCCATCAGCACAGATGGTATCATTTGGACTCAAGGAAGATCTGGTCTTGCGACTAATAGTGCAACACTTTCTGCCATTTCATATAGTTCTAATATGAAATTTATCATTGGTGGACCCTTTGGTCCAATTACATCCACAAATGGTATTAATTGGTCCTTAAGAACTTTAGCAGGTAATGAAGTCAGTAAGGTTTTTAATTCAAAATTGAGTTCAATATCTATGCTAAGTACGTCATTTCTAAATAGACATCTTGCTACCTCCACAAATGGAATTCAATGGTCTTTAAGAACTCTTGGATCAAATGTTTCTGGCAATGTTACTTCTATATCTGAGGGTACAAATACAACAGGAACAGTATATCTGGTCGCTACTACTTCTGGTGGATATGTTACTTCGACGAACACAATTCACTGGACTAATAGAACTGTAGGTGCATCTATCGGTGTTAATAGTACATTTCTTGCTTTTAAAGATTCTCTCTTTATTTTAGGAAATTCAAGTCTTATACGATCTTCAACTGATGCAATTCACTGGACTGCAAGAACATCCGGAACTATTAATACTATTAATAATATTACCGCCAGTTCTTTTACATCTGCATTTAAATATTTTGCATCTTTTACACAAACTACTAATCAATTCATAGTTTCTACAGATGGAATTCAATGGTCTTTAAGAACTGTTCCTGGATTTACTGGCGTTACTAATATTGTAAATTCTATTAGTTCAAATCTTTATATTGCAGGAAATAGTCTAGGGCAATTGGCTACTTCAACAGATACAATTCACTGGTCTAATAGAACTGCATTATTTGCAACTAAATCAATTACATCAATTGATTCGGATGGAACCACAATTGCAGCTGTTGGTGGTATCAATGGCAATGGTGGATCTGGTGGTAATACCTCGATAAATTTTGTATATAAGCATTCTCAATTAGGAACAACCACTGCATCAATTATTATAACATCTGGATCTGGTGGTGTTGCGGCAGCTGGCGGAGGAGGAGCTGGAGCAATCATTACTCCTACAGGAAAAAAAGGATTTTTAATTTCAAGAAGTGGTCAAGGTGGAGTTAGTCCAAGTTCTAGTGCCGGTGCTGGTAGTAATATTGCTGGTACATTTTCTTATATATCAACTGGTGGTGCGGGTGGTGGATGGGGATCTGCTAGAGGTGGATCTGCTGGTATAATAGCATATAATGATCAAACTAGTCGTGTTAGTCTTGGTGGAACTGCTGATCTATCTATAAATCAAAAAGCGCAGTTATCCCAAACATTAAATGCACCATCAGCGATCTCATTATCATCTGTAATGTATATTGGTAGTGGAGGAGGTGGCGGCGGAGCAGAGTCTAGAGGACCTCATACTTGGCATACAAGAACGTTAAGTTTCAATAGTCATGGTTCTATTGAGATATCTAATACTTCGGGAAGATACTTTGTTGGTAGTATTAATGGGGGATATTATTATGCTGTTAATTCTTCACCTGTTCAAAGTTCAGATTGGACTCTTACCTATGTCTTTGGCGGCGGAGACGTTTTATTATATGCGCCTCCAGCAGGAGCACCTTTTGATATAGTGGCATTTAATAATGCTGGTGGTCTTGCAGTATCTACTAATTCTGGAGTAAATTGGAGTGTAAGAACAGTTCCCTCGGCTGGTCTGATCATCTATTCTGTAGCTTACAATAATTTGGTAACAGAAAAATGGGTTGCAGCACTCACTGGTTCAAATCGTCTGGCATCATCAACAGATACGATTCATTGGACTTTAAGAACTGGCGCACATACTCCCCCATACTATAAAGTTCGGGCATCTGTAGGCACTGCTCATAGATATATCACTGCTGGCACTGCCGCCAGAGTGTCTGTTTCTAGTGATGCAATTCATTGGGTACTGAGAACTTCAGGAATTCCTACCACGAATGAATTGAGATCTTTGGTTATTAATGAGTCTAGTAATATTTTTATAACTGGAGGTGGTAATGGATTTTTAGCATCTTCAACTGATACTATACATTGGCAACTTAGAACTGCAGCAACAGTACAGCCAATATATTCTATTAATTATATGAGTGGATATTATGCTCTTACTGCGGCTTCGGGAGTATTGAGAGTCTCTACAGATTTGATTGTTTGGAGAGGAATTTGGAATAATACTTTTAATGACATAATGGATACTGCAATGGCTAATAATAAATTATATGCGGTTGGATTATCTGGTTTTTATTCATTTGCAGACACATCACCTGCCTATGGTGCAGGAAATGGTGGAAGCGGCACTGGAGGCGGCGGAGGTGGTGGCGGAGGTTATGCACCTGAGGAAGATTTTTTTGGACTCGGTGGTAATGGTGGTGATGGATATATTCGAATTACATGGTGGTAAAACTTGTATAACTATGTTATAATGAATTCTATATTGACTTTATTGTATGCCTCTAAATTATACAAATCAATCGAATAATAGTTTGAAAGGAAAGACAATAGCATTTTGTCTTCCAGGTCTAATGTACTCTGGAACTTTCATGACGCAATTTATAAAATTAATTTTTGATCTAAATCAATTGGGTATTAATTTTTATATTTCTCAAAAATATAGCTCAATGGTCAATCATGCAAGGAGTGATTGTCTGGAAGCAGATAATTATGCTGGAACAATGTTAACGCCTTTTAGGGGAAAAATTCCATATGACTATATTATGTGGATCGATAGTGATATTATTTTTACAACAGAGGACCTTCTTGAACTTATCAAAATGAATAAAGATGTTGCTTCTGGATGGTATTTGCAGTCAAATGGTGGATTAGTAACTAATAAAACGACCGTTGTAGAGCATGAAGATGATCAAGAACTTTACGAAAAAGGATCAAATAGATATGAAACAGCAGAAGATATGGCAAGACGATCCGAACCCTTTAAGGTTGATTATTGTGGATTTGGTTGGATTTTAATTAAAAAAGGTGTATATGAAAAAATTCCTTATCCTTGGTTTGTTCCTCGTGTTGTTGAATTAAAAAGACCAGATGGTGTAATTTTACAAGATGTTGGGTCTGAGGACATTTCTATGTGTGAAGAATTTAGAAAGCACGGATTTGATATTTGGGTTAATCCAAAAGTACGTGTTGGACATCAAAAAATGATAATTATTTAAAAACATGTTAAATTATTCTAATCAAGTAAAGCAACAGAAACCACATTATAATGTGGTTATTACAACACCTGGGGATAAAATGTGTGCCGAATATGTAAAATGTTTAATGGCAACAATTCAAACCCTTCAAGAAAATAAAATTTCTTGGTTTTATCAAAGTGAACACGCCTCTCTAGTTACAAATGCAAGAGAGGCTACTATCACTGGAAGTCGTAACTTAGAAGTTTTCAATTCTTCTCCTGGAAAGCATCTATACACTTACGATAAACTTTTTATGATTGATAGTGATATCGTTTGGAATCCAGAACATTTTTTAAAACTTCTTGTTTCGGATAAAGATTTAATTTCTGGAATATATTTTGAATCTAGAGGAATGGATGCTATGGTCCATCGTAAAAAGAATGATTTTCGACCAATGACAAGAGAAGAATTAAAAGAATTGCAAAAAAATGAAACTCCAATACCAGTCTATGGTGTTGGATTGGGTTTCATGTGTGTAAAATTTGGTGTTTTCGAATCACTTAAAAGACCTTGGTTTGGACTTGGAAAAGTTATTCAAGAGGTTGATGGTGTTAATTATGAACTTCCACTAGGAGAAGATTTATATTTTTGTGAAAGAGTAACCGAAAGTGGTTATAATGTTTATGTAGATCCTTCAGTAATTGTTGGTCACGTTAAGAGTGCTATTGTATGTTAAATTATAAGAACGAAAAGCAGATACCAAAAACTATCACGGTATTTTACCATCTTTATATACCAGACACTAATAATATGTGGATCTGGTGGGTTGATGAACAAATGAGTTTACTAAAAACGGTTGGTCTTTCTGAGAAGGCAATCATTAATATGTGTATTACTCTACCTTTAGGTCTTTATAATTCTAAAACTGGACATTCCTATGACCAGATGGTAACTGGTTATATAAAAGATAGATATCCATTTGTTAATATTATTGATATGAGGTCTGTAGGTGAACAACCAAATTTTTATGAGGGTCAGACTCTTGCAAAAATTTATGATCACTGCCAAGAAGATGATGGATATGTTTTTTACTTCCATAATAAAGGAATGGTTTCTTATTCAACCCATATTCCTGGTGCGATTAAGGACTGGAGACACTATATGCAGTATTACAACATTGAAAAGTGGGAGGACTGTATTGCTAAATTAGATGAGGGATATGATTGTTGTGGTGTTGATTGGGTAGAACGGCACGATATTAAACTTGATTTTGTTGTTCAACACTATGCAGGAAACTTCTGGTGGGCACGAAATGATTACATCCGCAAACTGAAGCATCCACTTAAGATTGAAGAGTACATGGATGTTGAAGCAATGATGAGAGAGCTACAAAACTATCGTTATTGTTTTGAACTTTGGATGGCAACTGGTATTCCAAAACAACATTGCTTTCATTATCGTCGTCATCATCAGTATGATAATCAAGGTCTGGAAAGATATTTCATTTATTATCCGAGAGAGATGTATGATGAAAGTATAAAGAGTGATGAAGAAAATCGTCGATATAGCAAAGTTCATACTCTCACAGAAATTGGTTCTATGGGCAATTTTAACTGGAGAGATCACAGACTTTTTGCTGACTGGTTAATTCGTAGAGTTCAACCAGAAGTTGTGGTAGACTTAGGTGTTGATTATGGTTATTCTACATTTTGCTTCGCACTTCCAGAGATTGGACACATTTATGGTATTGATAGTTTTGAAGGAGATCAACATGCGGGAATTAGAAATACCTATGATTATGTTTTAGAGAAGCAAAAAGAACTTGAACTGAATAATATTACTTTTATTAAAGGATTCTTTGATGATGTAGTTAAAAACTGGGATAAGCAAATTGATGTCCTTCATATTGATGGACTGCATACTTATGAAGCAGTTAAAAATGATTTTGAAAAATGGACAAAATTTGTAAAGAAAAATGGCATAATAATAATGCATGATACTATGGTCAAAGATTTTGGTGTAGGTGAGTTTTTTAAAGAAATCAATATACCAAAAACAAATTTTGGTCATTGTAATGGATTGGGTGTTATTTGTGCGGATATAAATTTAATTGATGAAATTAAAAAGAATTTTGGAGAGTTTATTCATGAAATTTAATTTAGTAAGAATTGTACCTGATAATGGTTTTTATGTTCACTCTCAAGTCTTTCATGAGATTGAAGCAGCAATGTTCTTTTCTTTACAAGAGTTGGGACATGATGTTACAAATAGTGTAAATGATTTTGCTACCGATAAGAAAAATATTGTCTTTGGAATGCACCACTGTCCAGTAGATGTGGTGAGGCATGATATTCCAAAAGATACAATCGTCTATTCTCTTGAACAGATGAAAGACGGACCAGAATGTTTACGTTGGTGCCGCAAATATCGTGGTCTTGAAGTGTGGGATTATTCAATGCGAAATGTTGAGATATTACGTAAAGTAGGTGTAGAAAATATTAAGCACTGTAAGATCGGTTACGTTCCTGAAATTTCCTACTTTGAAAGAAACAAACCAGAAGATCGTGATATTGACATTCTTTTTTATGGGTGTCCAACTCCAAGAAGAACTCATATTTTAGATCAATTTGCATCAAATAAAAAAATAAATTTTATGCATATTCAAAGTACCTATGGAGATGAAAGAGATGAACTTATTAAAAGAGCAAAGTTAGTTATCAATCTCCATAATATGGATAATCAAATCTTTGAGATGGTAAGAGTGACACATCTTATTCAAAATAAAGTTCCCGTTCTTTCTGAAAGAAATCATGACACTGATTTCCCTGAGTACATGGAGGGTACAGTATTTACATCAACTTACAATCGTTTTGTTGATACAGCATACAAACTTCTTAAAAAACCAGAAGAACTTGATGCTCAGGCAGAAAGGGGTCTTGAAATCTTTAAGAAATCGCCAATGTCTAAATTTATTGAGGAGGTACTATGACTGAAGTTAATACAAAACCAGAATATCTGCATAACAATATGCCACCTCTTCTTGAGGCAGTGCTCAACCCTGATGGGGTTGGTGGGACAGAAATCATGGGTCGTGCATGGCAAGACCTTGTTCTTCCAGCAGCACCAGATCTTGCTGATTGGCATTGGTGTGTCATACCTGGAGATAATGTAATCGCACCAGACAATTCAAATATTGTCTGGTTGCATCCTCATCATGTAGAGCAAGATCTTGAGAATCTAATGGATCCTCAATTTGTAAAATATTTCAAAGCATTTGTCTTCGTTTCTAATTGGCAATATGAAAGGTTCATGGAAGCTTTCAAAATGCCAATGGAAAAATGTTATGTTTTGAAAAATGCGATTAAACCTTTTGAACCTCACAAAAAACCCGATGGTAAATTGCAGTTAATATTTCATCCGAATCCAATTCGTGGTTTAGATATTCTTCTTGAATCAATTAAACTTATTCCAGAGGAAGATTTTGAACTTCATATTTTTCATGAACTTGATCCAGATGAACGTAAAAAACAATATCAGCAAGGACTTCAGACTTATGAGTATTCTCATGTTCTTCCTCAAGAGGAAGAGTTTCTTCGTTATTGTTTAAGACTTGCCAATGCTGATAAAAGAGTTGTTCGCCACACTAGAACAAATAACTCAAAAATTAGAGAGCAACTTATGAATACGCATATCTTTGCGTACCCAACTTATTTTCTAGAAACATCATGCATTTGCATGATCGAAGCACTTTCTGCTGGATGTTCTGTTCTCACCAGTAATCTTGGTGCTCTTCCAGAAACTGGAATGGGATTTTCTCGTCATTATGGGTTTATTCCAGACAGAAAAAAACATATTGAAAGATTTACTAGAGAACTAAAAAGAACACTTACGGAATACCGAACTGGTCAATTTGATTCACAATATCAAGTTGAAGTAATAAATAAACAGTACAGCTGGGATACCCGAATAGAAGATTGGGTCCAGTTTTCAAAAGAACTTTGGAGGAAAAATTAAAATGGCAACAAGAACTGAAACACTTACCATGCCTTTGATGCATGTTTATCATTTGACTGCAGACCCAGCAAATGATACTGGTTATACAATCGAACAAGTGACACAAATGTTAGAAGAGCATGGACCAGAACATAAAATAGAAATAACTATCACTCATCCAGTGCCTGATATTACTCCCGAATCTTCGGAAGAGGGTTGACAACCACAATAAAACCCTTTATAATAATCAAGTCTTCAACATCCTTGTATCTTTGGGAATGAAGACCCTCTCTGTGGTGGGAGAGGTGAGTTGGTGGTTAGTAGGAGGGTTTAAACCCTCCTTTTTTCTCTTATAAATTAATATAAGTCGTCAAAAAATTATGAATTTTACAGTCTATTCAAAAGAAGATTGTCCATATTGCTATAAAGTTAAGCAAGTATTGGAATTGACAGGAAGTAGCTTTGTGGTATATAATCTTAATGAACACTTTACTAAAGAAGAATTTTATTCTGAATTTGGTGAAGGTTCTACATTTCCACAAGTTATTTGTGATGATAAAAAATTAGGAGGATCCGTTGACACAATCAAATTCCTCAAAGAACAACAAATCATTAAACAGTGACATAAATAATTCCAACCATAGAAATCGTGGTGTTGAACTTATTCTTCATGGAGGCAAAAGAAAGCAGACTCAACCGTTCCACATCATCTTCATCTTTGAGAAGATGGTTTGCTTTCTCAATCGGGAAGTAACCATCTATTTTGAATTTTCCTTTAAGTCCAGGAAAAGAAAAGTAGTTTCCCGAGGTAAAAGAAATGCTCGCAGTTAGTTTAGTTTTCGGTTCCTTTCTAACCGTTTTGTTTCTTATAGTGGGAGTAATGGCGGGTTGGGTAGCACGAGAATATATGATGAACTATCGGGAAATTCCAAGACCTCACCCCGAGATGTTTGATAACCAGGGTAACCTGATTCCAGATGAGGTGATTGCATTTAATTTTGAGAACTATCATGACTACGACGACACAGAAGAAGACAACGACGAGTAAAACAAAGGCAGTAAAAGAAACTCCTATTGTAGAACTTCCCAATAATCCTCTTGCTTTTGAAATTTTTGATTTAATCTCAAAACAAAGATCTAAAGAAAAGAAAGTAGAATTACTTCAGAAATATAACCACGATTCAATTCGGGCTCTTTTGATTTGGAATTTTGATGAATCTATCATCACGATGCTTCCTGATGGACCAGTTCCTTATTCAAGTTATGATGATCAGACCGTTCATAGTGGAACTCTTTCAACTAAGATTACAGAAGAGATTCGTGCCATGTATGAATCAGGTTCTTTCTCTCTAGGAGTATCTGATACTCAAGCAAGAACCACAATTCGTAAAGAGTTCAAGCACTTCTATCATTTTATCAAAGGTGGTAACGATAGTATGAGTGCTATTCGGCGTGAGTCAATGTTTATTAATCTTTTACAAGGTCTTCATCCTCTTGAAGCAGAAATTATTTGCCTGGTTAAAGACAAAAAACTGCAAGAAAAATATAAAATTACAAAAGAAATTGTTTCAGAAGCATTTCCTCAAATTAGGTGGGGAGGTCGTTCATGAGTCAAGTTCGTGATGTAGTTGAAAAACCCCACAATACGGAAAAGCATATGGATTATTGGACACCAGCAGAAAAAGAGAATTGCAAAGCACGTTATGGGTGTGATGTTCTGATTGAAAATGGTTCGTATGCTGAAGTTTGCACTAAAGAAGCACCAAATGATGCTTATATTGTCAAGTATTTTGTAGAAGAAAATATTTGTTTTGATCTCACAAGAGGTACGAGATCTAAATTGTTTGATATGTACTGGGATAAGTTTCGTGAGAATTTGAAGAGTATTGACTTTGGTTATGGTAGAATCAATCCTAAACTGTGGGGTTATCAAGCACCGAAAACCAAAAAGAGGAAGTGATTCCCCAAATAGGGGGAAATTTTTCCGGCAAAATTTTTGGTTTCTAAAGTTTTTTAAAATTGTATCAGGAAATACACACAAAACTACCTATATACTATGAATAGGGGTATAATAATCCCCTAACGTTCATCCTATGACTAAAGCACTTTTGCTTTTAGCATGGGTTCCACTTCTTTCTGTTGCTTCACCACAACTTATCAAAACTGAATATCCAGTCACAATAAGTTGTAATGCAGCGTGGGAACTAATGGACATCGTTAAAAACGACGATGTTGTTCACCAAAAGATTGAAGACCGATTGCTATTAGAATTGCGAAAAGACGTAATTATAAAGTGCTAAAAATTAAATAGGACGGAAGTAAGCCGACTCGGAACGGAACGTTCATCTATGGAAGCAATCATTTTAACTTGCTTACAGGCACAATTAATGGTTGGGAGAATTTACACAGTAGATATTCCCAAACAAGCAAAGAATGATTTAATTTGGGAGATTAAACAAGTCTCTCCAAAAACTTGTCCCATAGACGCAAAAGCCGACTGAAGGAACGCTCTTTAGCCTCAAAATTAAGGAGAAAACCTAATGTCTAAAGTCGTTTATAGAGGTTGTCAGTACGACACCGAAAATGCAAAGAAAGAGTATGTGTCATGGTATAACCAAACACACGCTCCTGCTCATCCACAAAACACATATCGTGGAGTAGCATACCGTCCTTGCAGAAATGCGGAGGTGCAGAAGTGAAAAAACTTAACTTCCTACAACTTATTAAAGAACAAAAACAAAAAGAAGATCGTCGTCATCAAGCACAACTAGCACAACTAGTTGGAGCAAAGTGATGGTACAATTTCTAATTTCTTCAACTGCTGCAATTGCGTTAATGACGATATTGTTATCAACGTACATTCAGTGGATTTATAAGTAAATTTTTAAGGAGGGGTTGATCCCCTCCTTTTTTTATGATAAAATGCTTTGAGAGAATGATATCTTATGGATAAAGACAAACTAAAACTCATTGTTCGTAATCTAGAACTCTTAGTTGATTCTCTCAAAGCAGAAGTGTATTCTGATGTTTCTGCATACAGTAAATATACTGAACCAGAAGTCAGAAACAGACCAATTTTAGATTACGATGAAATTTTTGAGGATTCTGATTTAGATGACTAGTAGAGCACGAGAACTCGTGAAATTGCTTGAAAGACTTGTCAAGCAAGATCACCTTTATACTGAAGAAAGAATTGTAGAAATGAAACAACAACTGCAAGCAGTAAAGAAAGAACTTGCAGAACTGGAAGCAAAAACATCAAAAGGATTTGGAAAGAAATGACAGTAAAACTCATCAGTGTGACACCCGATGCAGAAAAAACAATGGCGTATGTTGCTAGAGTTAGCAACCCTGCGAATCAAGACAACGAAAACTATGCCAAGTTGCTTGCTTATTGTATTAAGCATAATCATTGGTCTGTTTTTGAGCAGTCTTTTATGACTCTTGAGATCGAAACAAATCGTGGCATCGCAGCACAAATTTTACGACACAGGAGTTTTACATACCAAGAATTTTCACAACGTTATGCAGATTCTTCTTTGCTAGGTGAGGAAATTCCTGTACCAGAACTTCGTCGTCAGGACACCAAGAATCGTCAGAATTCCACTAATGATCTTCCTGAAGAACTAAAAGCAGACTTGTGGTTGAAGATCAATGACCATTTTAAGGCAGGTATGGAACTCTACAAGCAACTTCTAGATGCTGAGGTGGCAAAGGAGTGTGCAAGATTTGTATTGCCCTTGGCGACCCCCACACGCATCTATATGAGTGGATCATGCAGGTCATGGATACATTATATCAATCTTCGTTCTGCAAATGGAACTCAGAGAGAGCATATGGATATTGCACTTGATTGTAAGAAAGTGTTTATCGAACAATTTCCAACGGTATCAGACGCCCTTGAGTGGATCTAAATAAATTATCTTGAATTTCTAACAATGCCAACGTACCCCGTAGTGAATACAAAAACTGGTGAACAAAAAGAAGTGGAAATGAGCATCCACGATTGGGACCAGTGGAAAAAAGATAACCCAGATTGGATCCGTGATTGGTCCGATCCATCAACTTGTCCTTCTCCTGGAGAGGTTGGTGAATGGCAAAACAAATTAATTTCTAAACATCCTGGTTGGAATGATGTTCTTGGAAAAGCATCAAAAGCACCTGGTTCACGAGTAAAGAAAATCTAATGGCAAGACGGAAAAGAGGATCTATTGACCAACCAATCGGAGTTGGTCTGACAGCAAAACAAATGAAGAGGAGAAAACCTCTGAGTGCAGAATATCTAATTGATATTGAACCAATTACTGAAAATCAAAAAAAGTTTTTTGAATCTTATAATGACGACAAGCATATTGTTGCTTATGGTTGTGCGGGAACAGGTAAAACATTTATTACACTTTATAATGCACTTCAAGATGTTCTTGATGAGCAATCACCTTACGAGAGAATCTATCTTGTTCGTTCTTTAGTCGCCACAAGAGAGATTGGATTCCTGCCTGGTACTCACGATGATAAGGCAGATATTTACCAGATTCCTTATAAGAATATGGTGAAGTATATGTTCCAGATGCCCTCTGATGCAGACTTCGAGATGCTCTATGGAAATCTCAAATCACAAGAAACCATCAAGTTCTGGTCCACTTCATTTTTGCGTGGTACAACTCTTGATAATGCAATTATTATTGTAGATGAGTTTCAAAACCTAAACTTCCACGAATTGGATTCTATTATCACTCGTGTTGGTGAAAATACCAAAATTTGCTTCTGTGGTGATGCATCTCAGTCAGACTTACAGAAGACTAACGAACGAAATGGTATTGTAGATTTTATGACTGTATTGCGTAAAATGCCATCTTTTGATATAATTGAATTTGGTGTAGAAGACATTGTTCGTTCTGGACTTGTTAAAGAATACATTATGGCAAAAATGGAAGCAGGTTTTTGATGTTTAATCATGTTGATTTGAATCTCCCTCAACTTGAGAGAGAAACTATAGATGGTGTTCGTTATTATAAAGTTCCTGACGAAGATCAACTCTTAAAACTCGTATCGATTACGTCTGTAACCAGTCACAAAAATCGTCAATTCTTTGCAAACTGGCGTAAAAAAGTTGGAGAGGAAGAAGCAGATAAAATTACACGACAGGCAACTAGTCGTGGAACTGATATGCACACTCTTGCAGAACATCATCTTAGAAATGAAGATCTTCCAGAAGTTCAACCTCTTTCAGATTTCTTATTCAAGATTTCTAAGTCAACTTTTAGTCGTATAAATAATATTCATGCTCTTGAAGGTTCTCTTTATAGCAAGCAGTTAGGTATTGCTGGAACCGTAGATTGTATTGCCGAGTTTGATGGCGAACTATCAATAATCGACTTTAAAACTTCTAAAAAACCTAAACCACGAGAGTGGATTGAACATTATTTTGTTCAGTGTATGGCATATGGTTGTATGCTATACGAACTGACTGGTATTCCAGTCAAAAAACTTGTAATCATCATGGCTTGTGAAAATGGAGAATGCGTCGTTTATGAAGAAAGAGACAAATCAAAGTACATCAAACTCCTCACCCAATACATTAGAGAGTTTGTTAGAGATAGACTGGAACTATATGGAACCAAATAAAGAACTAGAACAGGCAATCGAGAATAAGTTTTTAACACCTTCCAAGTTTGCTCTTGAGATTGAACATATTGTGGCAGCAGAAAATATGAATTATATTGATGCTATTTGTCATTACTGTGAAATCAATAGTCTTGAGGTAGAATCAGTTACTAAACTCATTTCAAAACCTTTAAAAGAAAGACTTAAGTGGGATGCAACTCGTCTCAATTTCATGAAGAAAACTTCCCGAGCAAGATTGCCTCTATAATGGGAGATAAATAATAGTGCCTGACTTAGGTGACACTTTTCAGGTGAGAAGGGGGCACTTGCTGCCCTTTTCTTGTATAAATACTTATGTCACCTAAGTTAAGAGCAGAAATGTATTACGTTTATCTCTATTTGAGAGAAGACAGGACTCCTTACTATGTTGGTAAAGGTATTGGTAGAAGGTGCTATAAACCTCATATTAGAGGCGGGGCAAATATCTGTCCCCCAAAAGATAGAATAGTAATCGTTAAAGAATTTGAAAATGAAGAAGAAAGTTACGAATATGAAAAGTGGCTTATTTCTCTTTATGGTAGAAAAAGTGACGGAGGCATTCTAATTAATTTAAGGGATGGTGGTGTAGATGGAAACATAATATCCAGAGACCTTGCTGAAAGAGAAAAACATATTCAAGAGTGGAATAGAAAATATCATAGACAGTATTATAAAGATAATCCAGATAAACAAAAACAATATAGAGAAAAAAGAAAAGAACAAAGAAAAGAAACTTATAAAAAATGGTATGAACAAAATAGAGATGATGTGCTAAAATATAAGAGGGAAAAATACCACAGAGAAAAGAAAAAATAGTTATGGCACCGTTTGAAGTCTATTGTGAGTATCTCGCATTAAAGTCGCATTTCACAAATCCAAAATATGATTACTTCAAATATAACAAAAAAGTAAGAGCAACTATTACATCTTTTAATCGTCGTCGTGATAAATATTTTTTCGAAAAAACGTCGAGAAAATATTCTGATAAAGAAGTTGTTGATTTTTTAGTTGCAAATTTTGTAGAATCTACTAGTGTAAATCAAATATGGATTGGAGAAATTATCAATTCTGGAGAAAGGACTTACGCAGATTGGATGCGAAGACAACAGAGTTTGACATACTTGTTCAAAGAACAAAGCAACGAATTCTTCTCGGAGACAAAATTAGACGATGCCTTGAACTGTTCCAAAGGTCATCCACCCGTTCTTAAGAAGTTCCTGAGCGGGAAGATTAGCCTAGAAACCCTAGTGATCTATGATAAAATATTCCTGTTCGGGAATAAGTTTGATAAGAAACTGCTGGACCCGGTGTGGGAAATCGTCAGTCTAAAAATCAAGAAATATAATCCGTTTCTAAATATTGATGTGTTCCAATTTAAAAAGATTTTACGGGAAATCATAGATGAGTAGCTTTTTTGACTCCGATATTATTCAAGATGAACTGAAAGAAATCAATAAGTTACAGGAAGAAATTTACGGAAGTATTCTTACTTTTGGTGGAATGCCCCGTGAGACCAAACTGGAACACATTGAGAAACTTGAGCTCTTGCTAGAAAAGCAGAGAGTGATGTATACTAGGTTGTCCCTTTCAGACGATCCAGAAGCGGTTGAAATGAAAGAGCAACTACGCAAGTCGGTGGCGCTGATGGGATTCCCACCAGAGACCGATATGCAATTTTTATTCAATAGTATGAACAAGACAATTGAATCTCTCAAGAAATACATTGACCGTTGAGAGAAACCCTGTTATACTATCCGAGTAATCCCCCGAATCCAATTAATCCGAGGTAATCCAAATGTCTTTTGCTGACCTTAAGAAGCAATCTAAACTTGGCAATCTTACTGCCAAACTGGTTAAAGAAGTTGAAAAAATGAATACTAGCAGCGGTTCTAGTGATGACCGTCTGTGGAAACTGGATGTAGATAAGAGTGGCAATGGTTATGCCGTAATCCGTTTCCTGCCTGCCCCCAACGGTGAAGACCTGCCGTTCGTGAAACTCTACAGTCATGCATTCCAGGGTCCTGGCGGTTGGTACATTGAGAACAGTCTCACCACTCTGGGTCAGAAAGATCCTGTGTCGGAACTGAACTCTGAACTGTGGAACAATGGTACTGATGCTGGCAAAGAACTGGCACGTAAGCAGAAGCGCAAACTGACATATGCGTCCAACATCTATGTGGTGAAAGACCCTGCCAACCCTGAAAATGAGGGTAAAGTCTTCTTGTTTAAGTATGGTAAAAAAATCTTTGACAAACTGACTGCCGCAATGCAACCTGAGTTTGAAGATGAGGAAGCAATTGATCCGTTTGACTTCTGGCAGGGTGCCAACTTCAAACTGAAGGCAAAGAACGTTGCTGGTTATCGCAACTATGACTCCAGTGAGTTTGCTGCCTCTGCACCTCTTCTGGACGATGATGATGTGATGGAAGCAGTGTGGAAGAAGCAGTATTCACTTGCCGAACTCGTTGCTGCAGACCAGTTCAAGTCCTATGATGAACTGAAGAAGCGTCTTGAATATGTGCTGGGTAACAAAGGCACTCCTCGTTATCAAGATCCTGATGTTGCTGATGAAGAAGAGTATTCTCGTGGTCCTGTGAAGGATCTTGATGAAGACCTCCGCACCGAACTCAACAGTCTTCAACCAACCCGCCGTGCTGCGGCACCTGTGGAGGATGATGATGACGATGCTCTGTCTTACTTTGCTCGTCTTGCCGAAGAGTGAAGTCTGATTACTACATTGATCGTGTAAGTAAGTCCGAAGCCGCAGAATTACTTCTGCGGTTTCATTATCTTAAGGACTTTTCTAAAGGATTTCGATCAGGGTATAATTATGGTCTGTATAAGGGCAATGACTTTTGCCCTTTGAATATCGGTGGTATTCTGGGAGTCTGTGTCTTTACTGGACTTCCTGTGCCTGAAATCGCACAAGGAGCATTTGGATTAGAACGAAATGAGCAAGAAGGACTCTTTGAACTTTCACGACTTTGCATACACCCTGAAATCCAAGGAACCGAACATAATATCACTTCTTGGTTTGTTTCAAGATCGATTAGACAGTTACGGAAGGATACTAAAGTTAAAGCAATCATCTCTTACGCTGATAGTGATTTCCATTCTGGTACAATCTATCGGGCTTGTAATTTTAAATATTGCGGACTTTCGGACCCAAAGAAAGATTTCTACTATGCAGACGGAACTAAACACTCTAGAGGCAAAGTTAAAGGTGCTGCAGGAGAATGGAAAGAACGCTCCCGCAAACACCGATATGTGATGATATTTGATAAGAAACTAGAACTCTTATGGCATCGTGATTCTAGTGTTTTCAGTACGAACTAAAGATTCGTCAATATATTGAGAAGAACGATCATAAATCATAATTTGCCGCATATCATTCAAGAATTGTTGAAGATATGAAGTTTTTAACAAGTAAATTGAAGATTTCTCAGTATTCTTTTTAGTTTCATATTCAAAATTATTAACACCTACGACAGGGTTTGATATTTTTACAACATTTTGACCTAAAACTGTAGCATCATTTGTATAATATTGATTTTGATCGTAATAGTGAATTTTAAAATCTGCTGGGACAATTTTTCCAGCAGGTAAAATTAATTTTCCTGTAGAGTCTTTTACTTCAATAGTCTCATAATGGTGAATATCATTAATTGCACCACCATACAAATTTTCCGCATATTTGTATAGATTATAGTTCGATAGTGGCCATTCATTTCTAACATTTACTATACCAGCAGTCATTAAAACTACCCAATCGAGTTCTGCATCACCATAAAACTCTTCTGCAACCGTATCTGGTCTTGCACCATCAACAATTTCATACTTATTGAAAATAGTAAATACGTTTTTTAAATCATCACGTAGTTTATTTCTTCTGAATAAGTTTTTAACTCTTAAGTAACTCTGTGACGAGATACTGTCAGAAAGAAATGATTGATAATCTAAGTCTGGTAATTCTCTGAAGTATCCCATTTTAGAATCCTACACTGTTTGCTGGAGTAATGTTACTTGCATAATCTCCTTCATAAATTGGTTCGAGTTCTTTAAATCCAAGATCCATTGTATATGAAATTGGAGATCCATCACTATAGGTGGAATAAACACCTTCACCAGTGTAATTCACCAACATATCAGTTAAAAAACATTGTTTGAATAAGTTTAAATATGGATGAATCTCTGGACCCTTTCTATAACTTAATTGGAAAAGATTTGGTGTTTTCAAAAATACATCACTTTGAGCCTTTGGTGCCATATTTAATTTAAATGTTTTTATTATTGCTCTAATTTGCTTTGCTTCATCTGGATTTCTAGGAGTCATTTTAAAAGAAAATTTAAAAGATCTCAGAGTCACTCCATTAAAAAGAAGTTCCATATTAGGATTTAGAATTTGACCAGATTCTCTTGCTAGAATTTGACTTAGTGTTAAGTTGCCTCCAAATGGAATATTAGCTGCTTGTGCTGCAATTGATTTTGTAAATATTTTTTGAGCGTCTGGATTTAACACAGTTACATCTGCTAAACCCTTTAAAGTATTTGCCAATGCATCTGTCACTGATCCAAGTGTTCCATTACGTCCACCACCAGTTATGCTATCATTTACAACATTGTAAACTTGTGCAGTTAAACCATCTAAACTAGAATCAGCATAAGAGACACTATTACCATCTTGAATATTAGATGGCATTGGTAATATTATGCTACTACTTAATGTTTTTGCTTTTTTTGGTTGAGTTACTGTTGTATCAAATGCAACACTATTTCTTATTAAATTTCCAGGACCAGTTGATCTAACTGCATCATATGAAAGTAGATCAACTCGCAAATAGTCAGTAGTATCTAATAGTGCTTCGTATGGATATCTTAGTATACTTGCCATTTGGCTATTTTTTAATTATTTAGAAGGATTTTCTAAAAGATCTGCATATGATATCCGTTTCATGTCTGAAAGTTCTTCTTCTTGAACTGGATGAAGATCACCAATAATTTCACTCCAAGTATACTGTCGAGATTCTCCCCAATGAAAGTTGATTCCCATAAATCCCCAGTAAAATACTCCAGTTACGGCAACTAAAGGATAAGGATCATAACTCATTCCAGGAGTTTTGGCATTGTAAACAAAGGTATAAATCTCCCCGACCCGAGCACTGGTTTTACTAACTGCAGGAAGAGTTTGTTTTATCTTCTGCATCATGTCTGCAGGTTTTTCAAGACCATTGATTTCGTCTACAATCTCTCGCAGACGATTACTGTCATCATCAGTGGGGTTTTGTTCTCTTCTTTCTCTCAGAGTTTTTCTAGGCATTACTGAATACCGAGTTCGTTTTCTGTTAAGACCTTAAACTCATAACCATGATCTGCACACCATTCTCGTGCTGCTTCCCACTTTGCCTGATTTTTGGCATATTCAACAACTTCATAGATATAACCTTTTGTTTTTCTTTTTTGAACTTTTGGTTCAATGGTTTGTTTCAGTGGTTTGATCTCAATAATGTATTTCTTAATCTTACCATTCGGTTCTCTAACTTTGATATAAAAATCAGGGAAATATTTGTGATAATGATTATCCACAGGAGATCTGTATGGCAAACACATCTCTTCACTTCCCCATTCCAAAATGTTTTGGTTGGTATCACAATATCTACAAAATTTTCTCTCCCAAGAAGATCGACATATGATATTATTGGGATCTCCCTTATATTTCTCTGGTGATGATGGTTTATATTTACTTTTATTATAATGATGTGCCATTTTTCCATCCTTTTACAGATTTTCTTTTGCCACTCATTAATTCTGATACATGACTTACAGATAATCCTTGTTCTTTACAAAAGTGTCTAAGAGACTTGAAGTGAACAATTTCACCTGTTGGAGATACTACAGTTCCACCCTTGTGTAAAGATGGTTTTGTAGTTCCAATAGCAGATTTACTCATTTTTTCACGGGTTTTTGTTGAGTGTTTTTTTCCTGTCATACCATGGTTTTTAAGCCTAAGTTTTCTATCTTCTTCTGAAAGATTGTTCCAGTAAAATGCAGTTACTTTACTGTATAATTTGCGGGTTGAATCGTCATAACAATTCCACTCATCGTCATGGGAAGTGTCAATCCAAATATTACCAATAGATGGAATATTTAAAATTTTGGAAATAGTATCAGTGTTGTAATATCCTTTGTATGACATCTAAATACTTAATAATGTAAGACTCGTATAAGGTATTTAGAGTGGGCGATTCTCTTGTTCAAAAACTTAAAATGAGTCAGGTTAAGGGTGTAATAGGGACTCTGGCTCAAAATAATTACTATCTTGTAAATATACCTTTGAGTACTGCATTACAAAAACATTTTTCTACTAGCTATAATGATGACCCACAACTAAAAGAAATTAACAGATTTATGAGTCGATTGGGATATCTTTGTTCTGAGGCAACGTTGCCAACATCTTCTTATGCAACTGCCGAAGTCAAAGATAATTATATGGGAGTTACTCAGGAGTTTGCTCATACTCGTCTTTATACTGATATTGATCTAACTTTTTACGTTGATGATGAATATAGTACTCTAAGATTTTTTGAAGGTTGGATGGATTATATTGCCGGTGGAAATCAAATCAACGTAGAACCAGCAGCAGCATCATACACAAGTTCTTCACCAAACATACCAAGCGGATTGAGCCCTCATATTTACAGAAGATTCAATTTCCCAGATGATTATAAAGTTCAAGAAATGGTAATTTACAAATTTGAGAGAGATTTTAATAAAGTTTTAGAATATAAGTTTGTTAATGCTTTCCCAAAAGCAGTTACTCCTCTTCCAGTAGCATACGGTCCTGCCGACATATTAAAGGTTACAGTTACATTTAATTTTGATAGGTATGTTGTAAGAAGAGTTGATTTAGGTACGAGATCTTCTTCTGCTCCACAAGTACCAACACCAAAACAAACACAACCTGGACAACCTCCTACAAAAAATACATCTTGGAGATATACACAAGAGCAATTACAACAATTTAGAGATCAAGCTTTCAGAGACACTACAAATAGAATTAATCAAGGATCTCAAAGCACCACTCCTAGAGGACCCAGAGAACGATAATAAATAATCACAACTGAAGTTATCATAGGTTATTATGCCTTTACCAAAAATTAATACTCCAACCTATGAGTTGGAATTGCCTTCGACTGGAAAGAAAATTAGATACAGACCCTTTCTAGTCAGAGAAGAAAAAATCCTCATCATGGCACTCGAATCTGAGAACATGAAGCAAATTACGGATGCTATTGTTCAGATTTTATCAGATTGTATTTTAACAAAATCTGTCAAGGTATCAGATCTTTCTACATTTGATATCGAATACTTGTTCCTGAATGTTCGTGCCAAGTCTGTTGGTGAAACTGTGGAAGTGAATATAACTTGCCCAGATGATGGTGAAACAACAGTTCAGATGGAGATTGATATTGATTCGATTAAGGTTCAGAAAAATAAGGATCACACGAACATTATCAAACTTGATGACAATCTTTCAATGAAACTGAAGTATCCATCACTGGAACAGTTTGTTGAAAATAACTTTGAAACTAGTGATGATTCAAGTGATGTTAATAAGTCTCTGAGTATGATCACGTCTTGTATTGACATCATCTACGATTCGGAAGAAAGTTGGAGTGCAGCAGATTGCACCAAAAAAGAACTTGATGAATTTCTAGAGCAACTTAATACAAAGCAATTCAAAGAGATCGAAACATTTTTTGTCACGATGCCCAAACTGTCTCATACAGTCACGGTAAAAAATCCAAACACTGGTGTTGAAAGTGAAGTAGTTCTGGAGGGTTTGGCAAGTTTTTTCAGCTAGGTATGGCTCATACTAATCTTGAGTCATACTACAAGGTTAATTTTGCCCTCATGCAGCACCATAAATATTCATTAACAGAGCTCGAAAATATGATTCCCTGGGAGAGAGAAGTATACCTTACTTTACTTGAACAGTATATTGAAGAAGAAAACCTAAAAGCACAGCAGCAGAGTGGACATTAATCAGATCTATAGAGCACCAGCAGTACCGAAGTTGAGCAAGAGAAATATCTCTTCTTCGGTACTTCGTGCATCTTCTGCGATCTCATCCACAAGTCCAGTCACACCAAAACTAAGAACTACGAGATTTAGTTTTAGATCACCAATCAATTTATCAGAAAAACTTGAGGCACTGAAACCAAAGCCATTAGATGCTGAAAAAGTCTTATCTAAAAAGCAAGATACAGAAGAAAATACTTACAAAGCACTAGCAGAAACAAATAGAATTCTTGTTGAGATTCAGAAGCAACTGTCTCTTGACTTTGCAATGCGAATTGTAGAAGAGAAAGAAGCAGTTAAAAAAATAAAATCAGCAGAGTCAAAAAGAAAAGTCGCAGAAAAAGAAAAATCCGTAGAAGGTGTTGGTAAAAAAATTGCTGGTGTTGGACAGTCGATTGCAGAAAGAGTTACTGCTCCAATTAAAAGTGTTTTTGATAAGATCAAAGAATTTTTCTCTCTTATTCTTAGTGGTATTGTTTTAAATGTTGCGTTTAAGTGGTTACAAGACGAAAATAATAGAAAGTTATTAGATCAAATTTTCTACTGGATTGGTAAGGCATTTGTACCAGCAGTTATTACAATTATAGGATTTAAAGTCTTTAAGTGGGTTCGAAGACTTTTTCTGCTTGGAAGATTTTTATGGAAGTTGCCTGGAAGATTATTTAATATATTTCAAAAAAAACCTCCTGAGGGACCAAAACCAAGTGTACCAAAACCAATATCTGGACCGTCAGTAAGTCGTACAAATCAATCTTTCGCCAGATTTATCGAAGGAAAATCAAATATTGGAGATAGATTTAGACTACTTCGCAAGGGATTGATAGATCCAACTGGAATGTTAACTAAAGGTGGTTTTACACCAGAAGGAACTTTAAAGGGAACTGGAGGATTTAAATTACCTAGTCTGCCTAAAATTTCACCAGGTTCTTTATTAAGAGGTGGAGCTACTCTTGGAATAGGTATTGGACTTGAGATGTTAGGAAAGTTTGCAATTAAAAAAGTGACTGATCCATTGATGGAAAAAACTAGAAAAGATACCATTAATAGGATTAACAGTTATGATCCAAATAAAAGAAGTAAAACTATTGAAAGGATACAATCTGATTTAGAGAAAGAAAAAAATTATCAATCTTCACCGCAACATTCTCTTGAAAAAATAATAAATCTAGGTTCTGCTACACAGAGTGAAGTAAAAATGGACTTTCTTTTATCACTTCTGAAAGATCTTGGAGAAACACCAAGATTTGCAAGTGGGGGAACAGTTCCTGGTAAAGGATCCGGATTTGTTGATAGTGTCAAAGCAATGCTTGCTCCAGGAGAGGAAGTTATTCGAACAACTTCTTCAATGTTGTTCAGACCTCTCTTAAAAGACATCAATGATAATGCTGGAAGACTATGGGTACTTTTTACACAAGCAATTCGTAAATTGTTCACGGTTTCTGATTATCAACGAGATGTATCTGAAGAATTTTCAAAAGTTATTAAAGATTTTGACAAATATTTAAAGGAAGAGATCTTAAAGAAAAAAACTAAACCAACTAAACCTGGTGGAGGTGGGATGAGATCACCATCAATCTCTCCAAAAACTAGTGCTCCATCTCCATCGGTATCTGCGGCACCAAGAATTACAAACATCAGTATGAATGTTTCTGCTGGTTCTGGTGGTGGAATGACTTTCCTACCAATGGTATTACCAAAACAATCATCAAAACCACCACAAATACCACAAATGCAAGGTAAAGCAACAGATGTTCCTGTGATATCTCCAGTGAACTTTGCCAATCCTTATATGGAAGTCACACCTGGATTATATGGAATTCAGTTAATCGGATAAGATATGGATAATCAAGTCAAGAATCTTAAACTGAATGTCACAAACATTAAAAGTTATTTGATTAGTTCAAATAAAGAACTAAGAAAACTTAGAGTTCAGAAAAAAGAACTATTCTTTAAATTAGAGAAGCAAAGAGAATTAAGAGCAGAAGAAACCAGAGTAGAAAGTAAAAATTTAGGAATTGGTGCGAGATTCTCAAGACTTGCAAGTGTTGTAACTGCTCCTGCTAGAAATATATTTGATCAAATTTTAGATTTCTTTGGATTAATTGCACTTGGCATTTTAGTTCAAAAACTCCCTGCCATTATCGCAAAAATTGAAGAATTTTTCAATAGTGACTTTATAAAATCAGTAGGAAATGTATTGACAACAATTGGAACAGGATTTCAAAAACTCGGAGAACTTATTAATCTCTTAACACCACAAAAGCAAAAAGAGATAGATCAAGATTTAAAGGCAATTGAAAAAGAGGCTGATGATGGTCTGAAAATGGCAGATCAATCAGATAAAGATATATCGCAACTAGAAAAGGAACTCAGTAAAAGAGAAAAAAATAATAAACCAAGTTCAACACCAAATGTGCCAATGACACTCATGGCACCTGGTTCAATGTATCCAGCAACTACTCCTCAGTCTTCAACATCTCAATCATCCCAAACTCCAACACCTGCAGCAAAACCACCACAAAAGTTTTCTAAAGGTGGAACGGTACAACCAGAACCACAAACTAGAGCACCATATCAACCAAGAAAAAGTGGTCAACTCAAAAGAGCAGAACGAGGTATGGGTAATGGATTTGAAGATTTTTCTTTAGCAGTTGAAAATATTAATCAAACGGCTCAAAGAGATGAAAAAAATGTAATGGCATTTGCAGAACTGTCAAAGAATTTTAGGGAATGGAGTTCTCTTTCAGGGTTATCTGACACAAGAAAAACTGGTCCTGGATTTGGTCCTCAACCGACTCCGGATCAACAATCAATTAGACAGCAACAATATTCTGGACAAACTTATGCATCTGGTGCTTCCATTGGGCCAACTGGAGATACAGACGGAAATCAAACTGGATTGGATATGAATCTTGCTGGTGGTATTGGGGCACCAATTTATGCACCATTTGACTTAATTTATAAGAGTAGAGGAACAGATGGAATGCCTTCCGTTGGTCTTCAAGGAACACCAAATGTTTTAGGAGGATCTGGTAGAGGTTTTGGATACTATGGTGCTTATTATTTCAAGAGAGGTAATAAAGAATATGAAGTTCTGATGGGTCACTTTAAAAGTTTACCATTTAAAGGAGCAAAAGAAGGACAAGTAATACCTAAAGGAACTTTATTAGGATATCAAGGTGCATCTGGAAGAACGATTGGTGCAGGAAACCAACCATATCCTCATATATCACTTCATGTTAATGGTGTTGGATTTAGAGCATCAAACTCTGTTTTGGTTGATGTTTCTAAAGATATTTTAAAAGGAAAACCATCTCCTGGTTCACAACCACCTGCAACAGCAATCAAACCAGCACAGATTGTACAACCACCCAGTGGAGTACAATTATCTCCTGCAGGATCAGGTGATCCAGTATCTGGAGCTGCCGGAAACCTTTTAAAGGCATTAGAAAGACCTGGTGGAGGTGGTAACAGAAAACTATTAAATAATACAAGTAGTCGTGGAAATCAATCACTGTTCATTTATGCGGTACAACCAGTAGAAACTTTTGTACCATTTCCATATCCAGTCCCAATGCAACAGGCATCCAGTTCATCACCACAAAGACAGAAGTTACCAGAAATATGGAGATTATAAGATAAATGGCAAATGCAGCACAGGCATCAGCATATGAACTTTTTGAGATTCAAAAAAATGGTAAGAGAGTAGATATTACTGGTCAGGATCCTTATGGTGCCAGAGTAACAAGTTTTGATTACTACGAGAGTTTGTTATCACCAAATATTACTGCAGTTTTATCTTTAATGGATGTTGGTGGTGCTACTACCTATGATAAAACTTTTGATAAGCAAACAAGATTTGGAACACTGAGTTCTGCACTTCCTCTGAATGGTGATGTAAATGTATCCTTTAAAATCAGATCAAAACTAGGAACTCTTGATTTTACTAATAATCCTTTGGTATTTGATAAGCAGATCAATCCAAATCAAGAATCAAACCGTGAAGCAATTGTCATGAATTTGGTTTCAAAATCTGCCGTACTAAATCAAGAGACCGCAATTTTTAAACCATACTCGGGTAATATCACAAATACTGTAGAAAAATTAGTTGCTGATTATCTGAAAACAAAACTTGCAACTAAAACACCAACTCGAAATTCATATTCATTCATTGGAAATACTCGTCATGTGTTTGATGTCATTTGCAGTCTAGCATCAAAATCTGTACCAGGAAGAGGGAACCCTGGATATTTTTTCTATGAAACCAGAGATGGATTTAATTTTAGAGCAATTGATGACTTAGTATCTCAACCACCAGTTGAAACTTATTATAGAACAGATGTTTTAAGATCTGGTGTGGAGAATGATGAAAATGACTTTAAGATTGCACTTAAGTCAGACATTAAAAGAGAAGATCTAATCACGGCACTTAAGTCTGGAGTGTATCAAAGTCGTAATATTTTTTGGGATCCTCAATCTTTTAGTTATGAAGAGGGAATTTATAAGTTAACGGATAATGGTCTTGAAAAATCATTAGGTAAAAATCTATCTGTTCCACAATTAGATTCTTATACAAGAACTCATTTTCATATTAAAGACATTGGAGTTCTGAGTTCTAAAATAAAAGACGATCCAAATAATGATCCAAAGGAATGGCAAGCAAAGTCAACAATGAGATATAATCTGCTATTCACTCAGATCATTCAAGTTCAAGTTCCATGCAATCCAAATCTGAGAGCAGGTAATACAATTCAATGTGACTTTGAGATTGTGTCACAGGGAAAGAAAACTCAGGGAGTTGGTGATCCGGTCAACAGTGGAAAATATTTGATTGTCAATTTGTGTCATCATTTTGATCCTTTAAGATCTTTTACATCAATGACACTAGTTCGTGACACTTACGGTCTATATACAAATAAAAGCAAGTAATGAATAATTTAGCAACGGTCAATATCAATAAATTCTTTATTGCCCAAGTTGCTCCTGGTCAAAATCAGCATGTGAAAAATGCAAAGTGGCAAGATGCCCATGGAGATCGAGTTAGAATTCGAATACCTGGAAAGCATCCTAGTATGAATGAAGTAAAAGACGAAAACTTACCCTGGGCAATTGTTTTAAAATCAACTTCTCATGGTAACTTGAATGGTGGTTCTTGTGGATTGTGGGGTGGTGAATGGGTCATGGCATGTTATTTGGATGAGAGTGAACAGATTCCAGCAGTCGTTCATGTATTTGGTAATAACCTAACTCAATTTGACATACGAGAATCTAAAAATGGTACGACAGAATTCAAAAGGGTAGATCGTTTCAATTCTGGATTAACTCCTGGAGCTCATCAGATCATTGGTGATGATACAAAACCAAAAGGACCAGCACAACCGACAAAGGAAGAAATTGCTGGAGCAACTAAAGATCCCCAATCCAAAAATGTATCAGAAAGTGGAATTCCAAAAGAACCTATAATCACAGAAAGTCCAGATGGGACAAAAACTGTTACTATTATTGATGCTGATGGAAACAAAACAAATTATACTTATAAAGACCGAGATATTCCTGTTTCCACTCTCGCAACCTTTAATAAAATGCAGGAAACTGCTTTTAACCTACAAATGAGTAAAGAAGCAACACTTCGTGGAGATGATGCTTCCGCAACTTTCTATGCCAATAGAGCAGCTGGGAGAGGATAATATGACCCATAAATATCAGAATAAGGAGGTGAAAATATAAATGTCTGTAAATAACGTAACCAAAACTAAAGTAATTGGTGGAAAAATATACGTTCAAGTAGAAAATAAACCACAGTGGTATTTACTTGGACCTGATAATTATACGGCAACGTTTGTAGAAAATTATGATGTAGTTAAAGAAATAGAATCAAAAGGTCAGATACCAAACATACCAACACAAAAAAAGGTTTCAATTCCTGCTGGAGTAAATGTAACTCAAGGACCAGTATCACCACCCAGAAAACCAAGACCAGGAACAGATCTTGCTGGAAATACATTTACTGGACTTGATCTTGAAGGAAAACCAACAACTATAAAAGTAAGTTCTGATGGATCTGCATATATTGCAATCAATGAACAAACTAATGAAAGAATTGTTGGTGAGATGAGTGCCGACATAGCAAATCGTATTAGACGAAAAATTGCTAGTAGTCCAAATGCACGAACGTATTCAGAGCAACCATCAGTATTTGTCCCAGATACTCCAATTCAACCAGATCCTGTATGGGCAAATGTTTCGGACGAAACAATTGATAGAATTGCAAAGGGTAATAATGATGTAGTTGCACAATTAAATGAGCAAGGTAGTGATACCTGGACTCCAGAGCAGCAAGAACTGTTTAAATCAACTCAAAATATTCTTGATTCAATTGACAAAGAAAAAGCAAAGAGAAAATCTGCAGCATGTAAAACATTACAAACTGACAAGGGAGTTGGATATGTAGATCCTCCCAAGTGTGAAGAATATATCAATTCAACAGCATTCCAAGAAGCTCTACAAACGTATCAAAAGGAAAGAGTTCAACCAGATCCTTGCGGAACATCAGAACTTGCTGGAATCAATACCGCACTACTCAGTTTCTTCAAAACTCTCAAGAAGATTAAAAAGTACGGTCAACTATATGTTAATGGAACAATCAATAAAATTGGTCAGATCAGTAGTTTGATTCGTAACACTGGAAGTATTATTGCTGCTATTCTTAAAATTCTTATTCAGAGATTGAGAAACTATCTAATCGGAAAAATCAGAGCAGGTATACAAGATCTCCTCGATATTCTTATACCAACAGTTGCCAAGGCAATTAAGAATACTATCGTACAAAAAGTCGTCGATACAATTTTTTGTAAGTTCAAAGATATTGTCAAGGGATTGGCACAAATGGTCGGTGATTTCTTATTTGAACTCATTGGTAAAGTTGTTAATATTCCTTTTTGTGCTGCAGAACAGTGGACAAATTCTCTAATCAATAAGTTAGCATCAGATATTGATAAGGCAATCGGTCCTATACTTGATCAAATCAATGATGTACTAGGTGGTGTTGGTAAAATTGCAGGATCAGTCTTCCAGGCACTTGATTTTATTCTTGGATTTGAATCATTCTTGTGTGCAAAGCCAAACTGTCCGCAGGTTAAAAGTTTCATAGGTAATCCTCTGAAGGACGGTCCAAATCAACAGGATATTGACAATTTTAATAACTTCTTACCAATTCCATCCGATTCTCAAATCATTGAAGGTGCAACTGGATGGACAAAAGATCTACCAATTTTTGGTGGAACACTAGGGCAATATGATGGCACAATTCCAGATAGCATCACTCAATGTGATACGGCACCATTTAGATGTGGTCCTCCATCAGTTGAAATCTTTGGTGGTGGTGGATCTGGTGCGATTGGTAATGCCGTAGTAGATCGAATTGGTAGAATTGTTGGAGTTGATCTGGTCTTTGGTGGATCTAATTATAGCAGTCCTCCTTTTGTCACGATATTAGATCCCTGTGAGAATGGAAATTACGCTTCGGCATATGCAGAAATTAATGATGATGGAGAAGTTACTAACATTGTAGTTGTAAATTCAGGTGCTGGATATGTAAGTCAACCAACAGGATTGAATGAATTTGATGAACCAATAGATCCTGATCCAACCAGAACAAGAGTTAATGATTACAACGTCTGTTTATCTGGATTTAAAATTCTTTCAACAGGTATTGGATATAAACCAACTGATACTGTTAAGATCACTCCCAATCTTGAAGGTCTTAAGGCAGTTGTTAAAATGACAGAATCTGGACAAATTATTGACATACAACTTTCAAACAGAATTTGTGGTATTACGGACATCCCTGAAATAGAAATAAATAGTGATGCTGGTGCTGGAGTCGAGATTAAACCTGTGTTTGAAATTATTAGAGTCAATCCACTCCCTGGTGATGGTACACAACAAGTAGATCCTAATGCAACTCCAAATATTTCTATCGACTCAGGAAGTAGAAGGGTTCTAGATCCAACGACACGTCGAGATGCTACTGTTAAAAGTAGAGTTGCCACAGATGATGAACTTGGAGCAACAACTCAAACTGGGCAGAGAAACATCATCAGAGTTATTGATTGCGTGAGGTAAAATATGTCAAAACCAGAATGGTTACTTAGTGATAACCCATACGGAAAAGTATTCTTTGGTCCAGGAGCAGAGAAGAAAAAAGATCCAGGACTTCAATACACTGTTTCATTAACAAATGGGTATAATCAAACTCATACCAAGGATGGAAACAAGGGTGAAATAGTTCGTGGAACTTCTCATGAGATCATCAAAGGACAAAAACCTGGAGATGATCGAAAACAAAAAGAAAAAGAGAACGTAACCAAATCAATTATTGTTGAGGAAGGTGATATCTCAATTATTGCCGAGAATGGAAATATTAAGTTAAAAGCAAAGAATATTTTCATTGAGACCATTGGAGATGGCAATGATGGTTCATTTATGGTAAAAGCAAACGAAGCAATTACCATGACTGCTGGAGAGCAAATGACTTTGGGTGGTGCAAAAATCTGCATGTCAACTCCAGATTCAATCACTTTCAATGCCGATGGTATTATTTACATGTTATGTAAGGATATAAGTAAAGGATCACCACTTGCTGGTGTTTTAGGAAATTTTATTCCAGGTCCAGTTAAGGATCTAATTGATGGAATCGCACTTAGTTGCAAATAAGGAGAATTTATGGCTTTTGATACTCTAGATGTTGGTACATTAGATGTTTTTAATCCTCTAGTTGGTGGAGCACTTGTAATTCCAAAAGGATTTTGGGAACCTGGAACTGCATCAATTCATAAATTGCACTGTGGTCAAGGTGCAATGGCAACTCCTTTTGCTGCTTCATTGGTAGTCGGTCCTTCAGCAACTTCACCATTATCAATTAATACGATTGGACTTGAACAACTAACTGGTATTAGAAATTGTTTTGGATCTGACATCAAAATTGGATCAAACATTTCTCTTGGAGCATTAGACATATCTTATAATGGTGTTAATTCTGAACTTAATGGAATTAAAGCTGCCGCAGTTCCTGAGTGGAGTACAGTTGCTCCAAAATTTGATGCAAACGCATTCACAATGGATTTAAAATCACCTGCAGGAAAACTTAAAGGTGCATGGCTTTACAACGGATCTACTATTTGTGCTCCGTGCCCATCAGATCAAAGATCAAAAACCAACGTTGTTAATTTAGAAAATTCTCTTGAAAAAGTATTAAGTTTAAGAGGAGTTTCTTTTAGTTGGAATCCTGATGTCGTACCTGGTAGAGCAAAAAAACAAGATATTGCAATTGGACTTATTGCTCAAGAAGTTGAAAAAGTTATTCCAGAAGTTGTTGTTAGAGAAAAAATAGAAAATGAAGATTTAAAAACTGTTGAATATGGAAATTTAACAGCTGTTTTAATTGAAGCAATTAAAGAACAACAACAACAAATTGAAGAACTAAAGCAAAGAATAACAGACCTAGAAGGAAATAAATAAAAATTATTACGATGATTCAATTAAATGGATGAAAATTTAAGAAATAATGCTCTTAAAGTTTTTGAGAATGAGCAAAATCAATTAAACGGTGTCTTTGATAAACAATCTGATGTTACGGCACCAACAAAGATGATGAAAGTGAACATCATTCAAAATGCTAATGGAACTTGGTCAAAAGAAGAAGTAGAAGAAGATAGTGGTTTATATGATGAGAGTGTAGTTGGAAAAGTTGAACAGCAAATTGAGGATGATGTCAAAACTCTTCAACAGTTTTGTGCAATTCCTGATAATACAATTATATCATTCAATGCACAGATTAATGAATTAAAATCTCAAATTGCAACGTTATCTGCACAAGCAACTAGTGGAAACTGCTGGCCTGGAGTTGCTTGCAGCACCACATTGCCTGGTAATACAATATGTTCGGGAGTAACTACAGATCTTGCCACTTATACCGTAATCAATCAAGATAGAGATGCATTAAAGATATTTCAAAGTATGTCTGGACCAAATCAAAATTTTGCCGCAGAAGATCCCTTTGATCCGGATGATACTGTAACACTATCAACATCTTATGCTGGATATGGTTATGAAAATGTAAAGCAAGATGATGGTGGATCATTAGTTACAAGTCAAGGAAGATTTGATGTGTCTGGAATAACGACAGATCACAGTGCCAGACGTATTTCAACTGTCCCTAATGTTTACTATACTGGAGCAACAGTACCTGGTGCAACTTGTGTATCAATTGCCAATTCAATTACAGCACTTCAAGCACAAATTGTATCTTTAAGAGCACAACGAGATGCTGCAGTAAATAGAACGAATTTAAATGCCGTAAAAAATACAAAAAAAGAGAAAGAACTTCAAAATTGGGGATGTAAAAATTTAAGAGAAAGAGTTACCGCAAGAAAAACTAAAAATACATCGGCAATTGCTGCAGTTCAAAGTTTTTCCTAAGACCCCCTTGACACCAGGACCAAGACCCCCTATAATATGGGGGTAATCAAATGAATCACCCAATGCCCACCGAAGAAATCCTGAGTCGTTGTGTTGTCGATACTTTGGCACGTAAGTTCTATTTGTATTCGAGTGAAGGTAACGAACGAGTTGTGGAGTGTGAGACCGTAGATCAATTCATGAATGTACTAGAAGTTGTTCGTGATCAAGTCAGTGATGATTGTCTTGCATATTCCAATCCTCTCTGATTTATAAATATCCAAAATGGAAATTTTTACCGTGGAAGAATTTCAAGAACGATGGGATGAATTAATCAAAAGAGTTGAGAATGGAGAGACGTTAGGAATTGTGGATGAAGAAGGTAGAGCTGCTGTGATGATACCTGCGGATGATGACTTTGTGCGAATACACACTGAGCACGACGAAGCACCCTGATCTTCAGGGTTTTTATGGGAGTGTCGCCTATGGGTTAAGGCCATCGCCTTATAAGCGGTAGAACTGGGTTCAAGTCCCAGCATTCCCATTAGTTAGAACAATCGTATAAATACTATTGTTCTAACTTATAGTTCAATGATTGGTAAGTGTTTATCTTGTGAAAAAAACTTTAAGTATATGCCGTCACAATCGACAGGTAAATACTGTTCTCGTAAATGTCAGCAAGACAACCAAGATCGTGAATATATCACTGAATGGTTGAATGGCACAAAATCTGGTATAATAAGGGGTAATTCACTCTCTGGTTATGTTAGAAGACATTTGCTAGAAGAAGCAGGATACAAATGCTCTCAATGTAGTTGGGCAGGTGTCAATCCAGTTTCTGGAAATACAACACTAGAAATCGACCACATTGATGGTAATAGGAAGAATGCTAGTAAAGACAATCTTCGAGTATTATGCCCTAACTGTCATTCATTAACTCCTACTTATCGAGCGTTGAATATAAAATAGCTGGTTTAGCTCTCTGGCGAAAGCACTGCCCTCATAAGGCAAGACAGGTCGGTTCGATCCCGACAACCAGCACTTGACCACTACAACTCTCTGAGTTATAATGGTCCCATACACGGGGCGGTGACGTAACTGGTAGCCGTATCAGACTTAAAATCTGCTGGGAGTATTCCCGTGGGGGTTCGATTCCCCCTCGCCCTACTGAAAATAAATATAAGATATGGGAATTTTTCCTATGTCTTATCGTATCGATTCTGCATACTGCTGGTACAATAATGGCAGTATGATTGTGAAAATGTATTTCATCAATCATATACCTTTTACGTTTGATGAAATGCCAGAAGGTCATTTGTATGATCAGGATCTTTGTAGAGAAGCAGATAAGAACAGATCATTTGAACCAGATGATTTGTATAGAAATTCTTTCTACTTGATAGATGAAGAAGTACACCCTTGTTTCTTCCCAGTTGAGTTAGAGAACCCTGAAGATATGCCTGATGATATTGAATTTGAATATGACGAGGAAGATTTGACTTCATAAATAAAAGATAGAAAACAATTAAAAGTCGTAATAAAATGCCTCTTAATAAGTTAGATAATTTTATAAAGAATACTGATGGGCGTATTCTTTATGTAAGTCCAAGTGATCTTGATTCCACTGATAGTATTGATAATCAGGGAAATTCACTTGCGAGACCTTTTAAAACAATTCAAAGGGCACTTTTAGAGGCAGCAAGATTTTCATATGTAAAGGGTGATGATAATGATATTACAGAAAAAACGACTATTTTACTATTACCTGGTGAGCATTTAATTGATAATAGACCTGGTTTTAGACTTTATAATGATGGTGGAACGGCAAAAGTTGTAGCACCAGATCAGAGTATTAGTGGCAGCAATCCAACAGCATCGTCGGCATTAGGTTTATCACTGTCATCAAACTTTGATTTGACACAAGTTGATAACATTTTATATAAATTCAATAGCATCTACGGTGGTGTTATTGTACCAAGAGGTGTATCTATTGTTGGTCTTGACTTAAGAAAGACAAAGGTTAGACCAAAATATATCCCAAACCCAACAGATCCATCTGCCGCAAAGTCTGCTATTTTTAGAGTAACTGGTGCATGTTACTTATGGCAGTTTTCATTCTTTGATGCACGAGAAACTGAATTAGCATATACTAACCCAACTGATTTTACTGATACTGCAAAACCAACATTTTCTCACCATAAACTAACTTGTTTTGAATATGTTGATGGCGTAAACAAATATGGTAATACGGGTCTTACTGACCTGGATATGTACTATGCCAAGTTATCGAATGCATATGGCACTAGTGCTGGTACTAGAGAAATCGATCAGAAATACCCAGCAGATGCAGGTGGATTTGCAAAACAACGTCCAGAATGGGAAATTGTAGGTGCATTTGATAGTGACGTAATTCCACTTGCCTCAATCAGTATTAGTTCTTCTGGAAGTAATTTAGTTACTGTCACAACTTCTGTTCCTCACGAATTTAACGAAGGGACACCTATTAAAATTAGAAACGTAGTTCCTACTGATTATAATATTTCAACAAAAGTTCAGACAGTTTTAAGTGACACTAGATTTACTTACCTGATTCCAAATGCAAGACGAGATCTTGATCTAAATGGTAGTATTTCTTCAGCAACAGTTGTTATTGAAACTGATACTGTTTCTGGTGCTTCTCCATATATCTTTAATATCTCCTTACGTTCTGTATGGGGTATGAACGGTATGCACGCTGATGGTAGCAAGGCATCAGGTTTCCGTTCAATGGTTGTTGCTCAGTTTACTGGTGTTTCTCTACAAAAAGACGACCGTGCATTTGTAAAATATTTCCAAGACTCAAGAAAATATATTGGTATTAGTGTATCTAAGGTAACAGGAGCAGAACTATCTTCTAGATCATCATCAACAGATCCTGGAACCGCATATCACCTAGATGCTTCTGCAATTTACAGAAAAGGATGGGAAACCTCTCATATTAAAGCATCTAATGATTCATTCATTCAGGTTGTTTCTGTTTTTGCGATTGGATTTGCGAAACATTTTGATGGTGAATCTGGTGCAGACTATAGCATCACAAACTCCAACTCCAACTTTGGTCAAATCTCCTTGAATGGAGATGGATTTAGAGCAAAGGCATTTGATAAAGATAATAATTTATTCTTAACAAATGTTGTCACACCAAAAGCAATTACTGGTACACCAAAAACCGTTGACTGGCAGGCAATTGATGTTGGAGTAACAACGAGTCCAACTTTCAACCCATCTGGAAATAAAATATATCTATTTGGATTCAACTCTCAAGATAATGTACCACCAATTCTAACTCAAGGATATCGCATTGGTGGTGCCGTAAATGATAAATTATATGCAACAATTAATAAGGTTGAATATTCTGCTGACATTGTTATGTCAGATGGAGTTACTTCAAGTGCAAAAGAATATACTGTAAGTCAAGTAAGTAATAATAGATTTGTTTTAAGTGGTGCCCACACTCTTGAAAATGCAGAGAAAGTTACAATTCAAAGTATAGATGGTGACCTACCAGAAAATATTACAGAACATACGGTTTATTATGTCATTACATCTGCAATTAATGCAACAAGAACAGATGGAGTAACGTTACAATCAACAGAAGTTCAACTTGCAACATCTCAAGCAGATGCAAGTTTGGGAGTTCCAGTAACAGTATACGGCGGAATAAAGTTAAAAATTCTTAGTAGAGTTCATGATAAGCAAGCTGGTGATCTTGGTCACCCTGTTCAGTTTGATAACACCAAGAAACAGTGGTATATCAATGTAAAATCTACAAATAATACAATTTACTCAACATTAAGTTCTCTTGGTGTCGGTGGTTATCAAATCAGAACAGATGCATCTTATATTAAGAGAATTCCAGATACAAGAAGTTTAGATGAAAGACTTTACAAACTTAGAGTTGTCATTCCAAAAGAACTTTTAGGTGCAAAAGCACCAGAACCTGGTTTTATTATACAAGAGAGTAGTTTTACTGGTGTAAGAAATGATACTGACTTTATCTTACCAACTACGAGAAATCTAACTTCTTCTGATTACAACTATAACAAAAATCCAAGATTTATTTCAAGTTGTTCAAGGTCTGCAGCTGTTAATGGTGTCTATACAGTAACGGTTGAAACTGAAAAACCACACAATCTTAATGTTGGTAATGACGTTAAAATCTACGGTATTAAGGATTCTATTCTAAACCCATTTGGTGAATTTGGGTATGGTTATAATGGCAAGTATGATGTCAAATCTGTAGTAAATGATATGTCATTTACATATCAAATTACTGCAGGGGTTTCTACATTCCCAACATTCCCAACAACTAAAAATACATCTTGGCCAAGATTTGAGAGAAATGACGTTAAGGATAATTTTATTATCTACAGAAGTGTAGTCATTTCTGATTATATTGAAGGGCAAAAAGATGGTGTTTATCATTTATTTGCATTAAATGCATCAAACACCGTAGAAGAAGAATTTACAGATAGCACTTATACTCAAAACGTTGTTGACCTTTATCCCCAGTTAGATAGAGACAACATCAATGATAACCCACCATCGACAAAATCATATGCATTAAGAACACCTCTAGGTAAAGTTGTTACAAATGATCAAAAGCATAGTTTAACTAGAGAAACAACTGATAAGTTTGCTAAGTCTTTTGGATTTGGTTTAGGTATTACCACTGTTACAAGTTCTACTGGAATTGCGACTTTAAGTTTTGATAGAAACCATGGATTTGGTGGTATTATTTCTGTTGGCATTACTACTGGTGGTGTTGGGTATCAAACCGGAACATATTACAACGTTAAGGTTCTAAAAGATGGTACTATAACAAATACTTGGCAAGGTGCAACTGCAACCGTTGTTGTTAACAGCAGCACAAATGTATCTTCCGTTCAAATTACTAACCCTGGTTCAGGATATACAACTGGAACATATCAATTAGATGAAAGTGTAATTGGTAATAATGGTGCTCAAACTAATGTATCGTTGGATCTTACTGCTGGTGGAATTTCAACATCATTAGGACAAGTCATTCAAACAACTGGTATTGGCACTACCGCAGATGGTTATTATCGCATCACCAGTATTCCAGCACCAAATAGAATTGCAATTGCCAGAACTGCTGGAGATCCAACCCCATTAGTCGGTCAATATTTACTATTAACTGGTCTTTCTGCTTCGATAACTTCATTAGCATCAAATGCAAGTGCAGGAATCACAACGTTTACTTGTTCATCTGCTCATGGTCTGGTAGCAGGGAATAAGATTAGACTTCTTGATAGCAGTAATAATAATCTTGGAGACTATTTTGTCAATTCAAGAGTTGGTGTCAACACATTTAATGTTCTTACTTCAGGAATTACTACGGCATCGTTTGCATTAAAGCATGGTTTTGCATCAAATGATGGTTCATCAGACTCAACACTAGAAAATCTAAGCACAAGATCAACCTTCATTCTTGATAAGGAGGTAGCTTATGTTGTTGGATTTACTGATGACACAAGAATTAGAATTAGTGTACCTTCCCCTGGAATAGGAACGACATCAAGATTCTCTTACGGGTCTTACATTCAAATTGATGATGAAATCATGAGAGTGGCAAGTAACACTCTTGGTGGAACAAATAATGATGAAATTACGGTTCTACGTGGTTCTCTTGCTACGAGAAAAGTATCTCATGATGTTGGATCAATTATTAGAAAAATCGATCCAGTTCCTCTGGAGATTCGTAGACCCACGACAATGAGAGCTTCGGGTCATACATTTGAATATCTTGGTTATGGACCTGGAAACTACTCAACAGGTTTACCACAAGTTCAAATTAGATCTCTATCCGAAAGAGAAGAATTCCTTGCACAATCTCAGGAGAAGAGAGGTGGTATTGTTGTTTATACTGGTATGAACAACAGAGGTGACTCTTTCCAAGGAAACTCTAAGTCATCTGCTGCAAGTGGGGTAATTGTTACTTATGATATTCCAACACCAACAATTACTGGTGAAAATGCATCAAGATTAAGTGTTGTATTTGATGAAGTTACTGTAAAAGAAAGAATTGTTGTTGAAGGTGGTAGTTCAAATACCGTTCTTTCTCAATTTGATGGACCACTTAACATTAATGGGGAAACTAACTTTACTGCACCAGTCTTAATCAGACACCTTCTTACAGTTAGAGATGAAACTGATTCTACTTCTACTACCAGTGGTGCTTTGGTGGTTACAGGTGGTGTTGGTATTGCAAAGAATGTAAGTATTGGTGGCACATTAACTGCCAATAATTTAGTTGCAAATAACGTAACATTTGGTGTTATTAACTCAACTAGCACTAATCAGGCAGTTGGTTTTGGAAGCACATCTTCTGCTTTAAGTGTTGCTGGTGGCGCCGCAATTTCTAAGAATCTAATTATTAATCAAAATGTTGGCATCGGAACCACGAATCCAACAAAGAGATTCCACATCTTTGCCGCACATACTCATATTGCCAATGATGAAATTGGTTTAATTGAAAACATTAGTGTTGGTGAACCAGCATCTCTGTCATTTATGGCAAGATCTGATAATGGTAGTATCGGAAACAAAGGTTCAATTTACTTTGATGCTGGAGCAGACGGAACTACAGCAGACAATAAACTTCAACTTACTGCTCGTCACCAAGATACTACAGATCCTACTATCACAATTACAGGTGGTGGTAATGTCGGTGTGGGATCAACATCCCCACAAGAACAATTAGATGTTAAAGGTGGATTGGGATTTGTCAGAATCGGTGAGGTTTATGCTGGATATAATGGTATTACTTTAAATGGCAGCACTTCTGATAATGATTATAATTTCATTTCAAGAGTAGGTGATACTGATCTCTATATTAATAGACCATCTACTAAAAATATTAGATTCAGAATGAATAATGTGGATCAAATGATCCTCGATGGTGATGGTGATCTTGGTATTGGAACCGCAACTATTAATAATAAATTACACGTTCAAGGAACTGCATTAATTGCTGGATCACTTGCTGCAGATAGTTTAAGTTTAACTCACACAACTACTGGAATTGGTGTTGGTGATATTGGTAGTAATGGTGGTGGTGATGGAATATTTGGTATTTACAACACCACAAATAGTGGATCAATAGCATTCAATGTTAAAGATTCTGGTGGAACATATAATGATATCTTGACAATGACCAGTTCTGTTGCAACTGTTGACGGTGAATTAAGAGTAACTGGTGATATTACAGCATTCTATACTTCTGACCAAAGATTAAAGGATAACATTACTCCAATTAATGATCCTCTTGCTAAAGTTATCTCAATTAGTGGTAATACTTATACTTGGAACGAACAATCTGGCAAAGAAGGTAATGATGTTGGTGTAATCGCACAAGAGATTCAAGCAGTTCTACCAGAAGCGGTGATTGAAAGAGATAATGGTTATCTTGCAGTTGATTACCATAAGTTAGTTCCACTTCTTATTGAATCAATTAAAGAGTTAACTGCAAAGGTTGAAAAACTAGAGCAAAAATTACAAGATAAATAACTAAAAACCATAGAAGATGGCAAATTATAGGAAGTCTTTTAATTTCAGAAGTGGTGTACAGGTTGATAATGATAAGTTCCTTGTAGATGGAAGAGGAAATGTTGGTGTCGGAACGTCGGCACCAAACAGACCCCTAGATGTTTATGGTACTGCGAGAGTTAATGGATTACTAGAATCAACATTACTAAGAGTATCATCGGCATCTACATTTCAATCTTTAGTTACTGTTGGGAGTAGTGTATTTTTTAACCCAACGACTGGAATTATTAGTGCAGTTTCCTACCGTGGTGATGGTGCTTTACTAGCAAATGTCATTGCGATTGCCACTGATGGTTGGGTAAAAAATGCTGGAACACTCTCAACATCATTTAACATTTATCAAGGGCCTTTTACTGATGGAGTTTTACCCGTTTCATTGGGTCCTTTACAAGTTGGTGTTGGTTCAACTGCATTTTTGATTGGTTTTAACGGTAATGTTGGTATTGGTACAACAGTTACGACAAGAACATTAGATGTTAGAGGTGGAATTGGTGCAACAAACTTAACAGTAACGGGTCTTTCTACTTTCCAAAGTGATGTTATTTTAGGTGAATATAATCTTGCATCTACGGGTTTAATACTTGGTGGTTCATCCCAGACAGCAAAATTATACTATAATTCCGGTTCCACCCGTAATGAGTTTAGTGGAACAAATACTGATTTTTATATTCGTGCCAAAGATTATACTTTTGCTACTGGAGCATCTGGATTTGCCGCAGAAACTGCAATTACAATCACTCAAGATGGATCAGTTGCACTATATTATGATAATAGCAAAGAATTTGAAACCACAGGTTATGGTGCAACAGTTTTTGGAAGACTTGAATCCAATGCATTAACTGTTACTGGAGCAGCACCAGCTGGAATTTTTGGTAGTTCATCTGCAGGAAATGCTGGTTCAGTTGATGTTTTAAGTAGTACATCAAGAACTTATATTACACCAGGTCAAATACAATTTAATAATACAGGAAACATTCAACAAGTAGGGACTACTCAATATTTTAGAGCAGGTGTAAGTGGTACATCTTCTTACTACTTCTCAAATTATTTTTCAGGTTCTGATAATGAATTATTCTTTATTGATACATTAGGAAATATTAGAGTAGCAAATAATGCTCAAATCTCAGGTGTAACTACAACTCAGCAGTTAAATGTTACTGGATTTACAACGATTAGTGCAGAACTTGACGTAGGTAATGCCATATCATTAAATGGTAGTAGTGGCATTGTAACTGCAATACGATTTGATGGAAGATTAGTTGGTATTGCAACTACTGCCTTAAATCTTTACGATGGTGCAAATATTACAACTGGAACAATTAATGATGCGAGATTACCAGATTTAATTACTTCTAACCTTAATCGATCTGTTGGTATAACGACTCTAAACAAGATTAGAGTAGAAACTCTTGGAGTCGGAACTGATACCTTTACCTCTGATTTTGCAATCGTAAAAGATGCTACAACCACATTAGAAGTTATTTCTAAACAAGGAAGTGCAAATATCGGTCTTGGTTCACAAGCATTGGGTGGAAATAACACTGCGAGAATTAGATATAATCCACTTACACAAGTTTTAGACCTTGATAATAACGGTTCTGGGGAAGTTAATTTCCATACTCACAAAGGAAATGGTGCTGTAGTTGGAACTCAAACTGGAGGATATTTCTTCAAAACTGGTTCTGATGCGAAAGTATTATTAAATCTAAATTATGACGGCAGAGTGTCTATCAATGAAAGTGTTCCATTATTAACAGACACTCAATATTCATTGATGGTGAATGGTAATACCAAAATTAGAGGTAGATTAGACTTAGATGCTGGTATAAATGCAGGTCTTTCAACATTCTCTAACATCACAGTTACTGGTTTATCTACATTCTCAACAACTCAAAACTTTAACACTCAATCTGGATTATCAACATTTAATCAGTTAAAAGTTACAAGTACATTTAATGCAACTGGTGTCTCATCTTTTATTGGTATTACTACATTCTTTGGTGGAGTTAATATTGGAACATCTGGTTTTGCAAGTCCATTAAACATTTACAGCCCAGCAACTTTAAGAAATGCCGATCTTGGATTTGCTACGTCAAAAATTTATTATGATTATGTTGCTGGTGTAACGACAGGATTTTTTGATCCTAGAAATCAAACTTTATTAGCAAACTATCAAACAACTATTCCAAATAATGGCATTCTCCCATTCTCTGGTTATGGTGATATACAAATAAGATCTGGTGGCATTAACATCATTTCTCAAGATTATATTGCAGTTCATCCTTCACTTGCATCTAGTGAAACAGGAAATTGGCCAGGTTTAACTGGAGCACAAAATATTGGAATGGGTCTACAATTTATCAATAATAATCTATGTAAAGTTGGATTTAATACACTATACATTAGATCTACATTTGATGTTGGATATGGCAATAGTGCAAATAGCTCTTACTTTATACCACCAAGATTATCAACGTCAGATATTTACTATGTAAGTCAATTGTGGAACCCTAATGTTGCTGGTCCTAGTGCTGGAAATTGGGCAGGACATGCTAGAGCAAACTTAGCAACACCAGATGGACTTACATCTGGTGGAATTGTTTATGACATAACTGCATCTCAGTTAAAAGTTGCTGTTGCTGCAACAACTTTCTGTGGTGTTGCGACATATACAAATAATCACAGTGGATTTGGCGCATTTGTTCCACCAACAATGACAACCACTCAACGTAATACTATGACAACTGCTGGTATTCAGAGTGGAGCAATCATTTATAATTCAACAACAGACAGATTAGAAGTCAGACTAAAAGGTAACTGGTTCGGTATTACAACCGCAGTATAACACTTGACAACTTCATAAAAACCCTATAGACTACCTTTGTCCTGGTTGAAGATGAGAGTCTGAGCCACTTTAAGAACCGTCCACTGGGTCGCACCAGGGACGGTTTTCTGCTATAATAGTTTCATACGCAATGAGACCTGTGATTCAACTCCGACCTCACCAGCAGATTGCTCTGGATGCACTGCGTCAGAATGACAAGGGTATCTGTGTGTTTCCGACTGGTGGTGGGAAGACCAATGTGGGTATTTTCGATGCGATTCAAGAGTTTCTGAAAGAAACTGCTCAGACGATTGTAGTTGTGGCACCACGCATTCTTCTGGCAGAGCAACTTTCTTCCGAGTATCTTGAGTTTATCACCAATGCCCGTGTTCTGCACGTGCACACTGGTGAGACGCACCACTTCAGCAGCACTCGTCCGAATGTGATTCGTACTTGGGTAGAGCAAACTCAAGGTCACAAACTGATCTTTACGACCTACAATTCTCTGCAGCAGATTGCCAAGGCAGACATCAATGTGAATACCATTTATTTTGATGAAGCACACAATTCTGTTCGTCGTGATTTCTTTCCTGCTGTTGAGCACTTCTCTCAGGAAGCAAATCGTTGCTACTTTTTTACTGCAACTCCGAAGTATTCTGCCACGATTTCTAAACCTGGTATGAATGATACTGCAGTCTACGGTAGCATCATTGCTAAGGTTCCTGCACCCGAACTGGTGGAGAATGGTTATATCATTCCTCCTAAGGTGATTGCAACTCAAATGCGTCTGTCTGTCAAGGGTGAGGATATTGCTCAACGTGACTGTGAGTATCTGCTGCAGGTGATTTCTGAGAATCCTGTCAACAAGATTCTGATTTGTGCGAAGGCAACCAAGCACATTATTGGTTTGCTGTCTCAAACTGACTTTGCCGATCAACTTGCCGAAGAGGGTTATTCTGTGATGCACATTACTGCTAAGCACGGTGCATTCATTGATGGTCAGAAGGTCAACCGTGAGGTGTTCTTTGACACTCTGAATGCATGGGGTAAGGATGCTGACAAGAAGTTTGTGGTTCTTCATCATAGTATCCTTGCCGAAGGCATCAACATTTCGGCACTGGAGGCAGTTGTATTCATGCGTTCTATGGACGTTGTGGGCATCGGTCAGACGGTCGGACGTACACTGCGTCTGCACCCCTCAGAT